>Ga0308163_10000302_pt1 | contig 111739 bp, 112 predicted proteins | sample PhyTR1_FD_201037 | JGI IMG/M metagenome (GOLD analysis project Ga0308163, IMG submission 201037) | Phyllosphere microbial communities from UC Gill Tract Community Farm, Albany, California, United States - DLSLT.R1 | ecosystem: Host-associated > Plants > Phyllosphere > Unclassified | place... | reverse complement strand
TTGGGCTTGACCAGCCAGGGCTTGGCCCGCAGTGCGGCTTGCAGCGCAGCGCCGCTGGTATCGACCGCCACGCGCAGCCCCAATTGACCAAGTTCGGTAATCAGGGCCGCCAACCACACCGGGTCGACCCCGCGTGGCAGGCTGCCGGCAATCACCACGGCATCGTGCCCGGGGGCAATCGTCTGCAATTGCTTGCGCAGTGCCGCCTGCATGGTGTCGTCGATCTGCGGCCCAGGGCCGTTCACGTCGGTCACGCGGCCGCTGTCTTCGGCGATCTTGATGTTGCTGCGCGTCTCTCCCGGTACCCGGACAAATGCATCCGTCATCTTGTAGTCGGCGAACAAGGCTTCGAAAGGCCCGGCATTGTCCTGACCGAGAAAACCGGACACGGTGATCGTGTGGCCCAGGTCGGCCAGTACCCGCGCCACGTTGATGCCCTTGCCAGCGGGATGTGTGGTGACCGCACTCGACCGGTTGACTTCACCGGGTTCCATCACCGGCAGGCGAATCGTCACATCAAAAGCGGGGTTGAGGGTGATCGTCAGAATGCGTGCCATCAGTCGAGTGCCTCCACCAGGGCGCGCACTTCTGCCGGGCCGGCCATGTCCAGCGCCTGCTGGGCCAGAGCCCGCGTGCGCGGCATGTCCAGCTCGCGCACCCGCGCCTTGACCAGCGGCACGCTGCGCGCCGACACGCTCAATTCGTCGACGTCCAGGCCGACCAGGATGGGCACAGCATGCGGATCGGCAGCCAGCTCACCGCACACGCCTACCCACTTGCCGTGGGCGTGCGCGGCTTTCACGGTCATGTCGATCAGCTTCAGCACCGCCGGGTGCAAGCCGTCGGCCTGCGCCGACAGCACCGGGTGGCCCCGGTCGATGGCCAGCGTGTACTGCGTCAAGTCATTGGTGCCGACGCTGAAGAAGTCCACCTCGGCCGCCAGCACTGGCGCCAATAGGGCGGCCGACGGCACTTCCACCATGATGCCCAGCTGCAGGTCTTTCACCGGCGTGTCGAGCGCCACCCGGCGCGCCATGTCGCGCGCCTGGCGCCATTCCGTCACGCTGCCCACCATCGGGAACATGATGCGCAGCGGCCGCGAATCGGCGGCTCGCATCAGCGCCCGCAACTGGGTTTCCATGATCTCCGGGCGTTGCAGTGTCAGCCGCACGCCACGCAGGCCCAGGTACGGATTTTCTTCCGCGGGGATCGGCCAGTAGGGCAGGGGCTTGTCGCCGCCCACGTCCAGCGTGCGTACCACCAGCGGACGACCTTCCAGCGCATCCATCACCTGGCGGTAGTCGGCTTCCTGCGCGGCCATATCGGGCGCTTGCGCGTGGGCCATGAACAGGAACTCGGTGCGCAGCAGGCCGATGCCTTCTGCGCCGTAGGCAATCGCTGCCTGCGTGCCGTTGATGTCGCCTTGGTTGGCGAACACCTCCACGGCGTGGCCGTCACGGGTGATCGCGGGTTCCATGCAACGAGCATCGGCGGCTTTCTGGCGGGCAACGCGAACAGCGCGTTCGTCTTGCGCGCGTGCCAAGGTGTCCGGATCCGGTGCGACGCGCAGCATGCCGCGGTCACCGTCCAGCAGCAGCGGCGTGCCCGAGGCCAGCGACAGCACGGCCGAGCCTGCGCCGACCAGGGCCGGAATGCCAAGTGCCCGCGCCACGATGGCGCTGTGCGAAGTCGCGCCGCCACGTGCGGTCAGAATGCCGGCAACCCGGGTGATGTCCAGACGGGCTACATCCGAGGGACCAACCTCATCGGTCACCAGTATGTAGGCATCCTTCGGTTCGGCCGCTTCCTCAGCACCGCACAGGCGGGCCAGCACGCGCCGGCCCACATCACGCAGGTCGGCCGCGCGTTCCGCCAGCAAGGCGTCTTCCAGCTTTTCCTGGGTGCTGGCAGCTTCGTTGATGGTCGCCATCCAGCCGGCTTCAGCGCTGGCGCCGGTCGCCAGCCGCGCATCGGTATCCTCGACCAGCGAGGGATCTTCGAGCATCTCCTGGTGGGTCACGAAGATCTCGCGAATCGCCTTCACGGGACTGCGATGGATCAGCGAGCCCAGTTCGGCACGAGCAGACTGGATCGCATCGCGCAGACGCGTACGTTCCGCGTCCGGGGATGTGCCGTGCTCGGCATACGTGAAGCTGCGTACGGTGTGCAGATAGGCCGGGCCGACCGCGATGCCGGGCGAGGCTGCGATCGCGTGCCAGGTGCTGCCGGCTGGCGGCGGCGGCACGGCTTCGACCTCGCGTGGCGTGTCATCGACCAAGGCCTCGATCGGGTCAGCTCGACTGGCATCAGCCAGCGCAAGATCTTCTGCCGTCAGCGGCTCGATGGGTTCGCCCAGGCCGGATTGCACGGCCGCCACCAGTTCGGGCAAGGCCTGTTGGGCCACCAGCGGTTCGACCAGAAACTCCAGCGTCTGTGCACGACGTGCACCCAGGCTCAGCAGCTTGCTCAGGCTTTTCACCGACACCGGTGCAGCGTCGCTGCCCGCGATGCGTACGCGAATATCGCCGTCGAAACGCTTTGCGATCTGCGTAAGCACCTGGGCCGGGCGGGCGTGCAGGCCGTGGGCATTGGCCAGGGGTACGGTGGCGCTGGGCCAATCCGGTGCGGCGCCTGCGCCCAGGGCGGCCAAGATCTGGCCAGGCGTCATGCCGCCTGCCAATGCCGCGCCGTGTCCGGCGGCAAGCAATTCGCACACGCGTTCCAACAGGGATTCATGCCCTTCACCGGCCGTCGCCAGGCAGAACAGCCCTTTGACAGCGTGGCCGTCGTGCGTAAGCTGCGCAGCCGGTGTCACAAAGGCCAGGCCGGGGCGTTCTACCCGGCGCAGGCCATGCACCCACCACAAACCATCGCCCAGCGGCAGTGGCGCGGCGTCGTACAGCGCGCCAGCAAAGCCTTCTGCAGCACACCCCGCCTGGCGCAGCCGGCGCGCGGCAATCGCGATCAGGTCGTCGATATCGTCAGCCGGTTGGGCAAGTGCAATCAGCTGCGGCTCCAACACCATGGCCTGCGGCGTGCGCTGCAGAATCGCCAGCACCTGCTCCGGCGTCGTCGCCTCGCGCAGGGATGCTTCCAGGGCATCTTCCCCCAGCACCCGGGTCAGTGCCTGCAACATCGTCAAGTGTTCGTCCGAGCGGGCAGCAATGCCCACCGCCAGGTACACCTGTTGGCCGTTGCCCCAGTCCACGCCCTCGGGGAATTGCAGCAATCGGATGCCGGTCTGCTTCACGGCCTCGCGGGTATCCGGCGTGCCGTGCGGGATCGCGATCCCCTGGCCCAGATACGTGGAACCCTGCGCCTCCCGCGCCTGCATGCCGGCCAGATAACCCTGGTCGACCAAGCCTTCCTCGAGCAGGAAACCGCCCATCAGCGCGAGCGCCTCGGCCTTGTCTGTGGCTCGTTGCCCCATTTTCACCTGGCGGGTGTCCAACTCCAGCATATGTTCTCCTGTGCCGCGACCGGCGCTCCGTCCGTCGCGTGTTGCCTTGCGATATTGCCCGAAGGGCTGCCCTATATGTTGCGCATTTGCGTCACCGCTTGAAACGACCGGCGGGTGGCCGCATCTCATGACTATCGGACCGATAGCGGTCCTCTTCCTACTCACAGAGAAACCCATGCGATTCGATCGTCTCACTACCAAGTTCCAGCAGGCACTGGGAGATGCCCAGAGCCTGGCCGCCCGCCGCGACAACCCGTACATGGAAGCCGTCCACGTGCTGGCCGCCATGCTTGCCGACGCCGACAGCGGCGCGCCAAGCCTGCTGGCCCATGCTGGCGTAGCTGTCCCCAAGGTTCAGGCCGCGGTGGAGTCCGCCATGGCCGGCCTGCCCCAAGTGCAGGGCAGCGAGGCTAACATCCAGCCCAGTCGCGACCTCATCTCCTTGTTCAACAAGACCGACAAAGAAGCAGCGCAACGCGGCGACACCTACATCGCCAGCGAGCTCTTCCTGCTTGCGCTCGCCGACGACAAAGGCCCCGCCGGCACGGCCCTGCGCAATGCCGGCTTGCAGCGCAAGGCGCTTGAAGCCGCCATCGAGGCCGTACGTGGGGGCGGCAACGTCGATTCCCAGGAGGGCGACGCCAATCGCGAGTCGCTCAAGAAGTACACGATGGACCTGACCGAGCGCGCCCGCCAAGGCAAGCTCGACCCGGTGATCGGCCGCGACGACGAAATCCGCCGCGCCATCCAGATCCTGCAGCGCCGCACCAAGAACAATCCGGTGCTGATCGGTGAGCCCGGCGTGGGCAAGACCGCCATTGTCGAAGGGCTGGCGCAACGCATCGTCAACGACGAAGTCCCCGAGAGCCTGAAAGGCAAGCGGGTGCTGTCGCTCGACATGGCTGCTTTGCTGGCCGGCGCCAAGTTCCGCGGCGAGTTCGAAGAGCGCCTGAAAGCCGTGCTGAAGGAATTGTCGCAGGACGCCGGCCGCAGCATCGTCTTCATCGACGAGCTGCACACCATGGTGGGCGCAGGCAAGGCCGAAGGCGCAATGGACGCCGGCAATATGCTCAAGCCCGCGCTTGCGCGTGGCGAACTGCATTGCATCGGCGCCACCACGCTGGACGAATACCGCAAGTACATCGAAAAAGATGCCGCGCTGGAGCGCCGCTTCCAGAAAGTGCTGGTCGACGAGCCCTCGGTCGAATCGACCATCGCCATCTTGCGTGGCCTGCGCGAGCGCTACGAACTGCACCACGGCGTCGACATCACCGACCCGGCCATCGTGGCTGCGGCCGAGCTGTCGAACCGCTACATCACCGACCGCTTTCTGCCCGACAAAGCCATTGACCTGATCGACGAAGCCGCAGCACGCATTCGCATGGAAATCGATTCCAAGCCCGAGGTGATGGACCGGCTCGATCGCCGCATCATCCAGCTGAAGATCGAGCGCGAAGCCGTGCGCAAGGAAACCGACGACGCCTCGCGCCGCCGCTTCCAGCTGATCGAAGACGAGCTGGCCAAGCTGGAGCGCGAATACAACGATTACGAAGAAGTCTGGAAGGCAGAAAAGGCCGCTGTGCAGGGCTCGCAGTCGATCAAGGAAGAGATCGACCGCGTGCGTGCCGAGATGCTCGACCTGCAGCGCAAGGGCCAGTTCGACAAACTTGCAGAGCTGCAATACGGCCGCCTGCCTGAACTGGAAGCCCGGCTGAAATCGGCCGAGAACGGCAAGGAAAACGCCGACAAGACCGTGACCGATCGCCCGCGCCTGTTGCGCACCAGCGTCGGTACCGAAGAGATCGCCGAAGTCGTGTCGCGTGCCACCGGTATCCCGGTGTCCAAGATGCTGCAAGGCGAGCGCGGCAAGCTCTTGAAGATGGAAGAGGCCCTGCACAAGCGTGTGGTTGGCCAGGACGAGGCCGTGCGCCTTGTGTCGGATGCCATCCGCCGCTCGCGTGCCGGTCTGGGCGATCCGCAGCGCCCCTATGGGTCATTCCTGTTCCTGGGCCCCACGGGCGTGGGCAAGACCGAGCTGACCAAGGCGCTGGCCAACTTCCTGTTCGACGCCGACGACCGCATGGTCCGCATCGACATGAGCGAGTTCATGGAGAAGCACTCGGTGTCGCGCCTGATCGGCGCGCCGCCGGGCTATGTGGGCTACGAAGAGGGCGGTTACCTGACCGAGGCTGTGCGACGCCGTCCGTACAGCGTGATCCTGCTCGACGAGGTGGAGAAGGCCCACCCGGACGTCTTCAACGTGCTGCTGCAGGTGCTGGACGACGGTCGCCTGACCGATGGGCAGGGCCGTACCGTGGACTTCCGCAACACCGTGATCGTGATGACCTCGAACCTGGGTTCGAGCCACATCCAGACCATGGCCGGCCAGCCCTACGAAGCGATCAAAGATGTGGTGTGGGAAGAAGTGAAACAGCACTTCCGCCCCGAGTTCCTGAACCGCATCGACGAAGTGGTGGTCTTCCACGCGCTGGATGTAAAGAACATCGAATCGATCGCAGCCATCCAGCTGCAGCGCCTGGCCGCGCGTGTCGAGCAGATGGACATGCGCCTGGAAGTCACCGACGCCGCCGTGTCGCAGATCGCACGGGCCGGATTCGACCCGGTGTTTGGTGCGCGTCCGCTCAAGCGCGCCATCCAGCAGGAAATCGAAAACCCGGTATCCAAGCTGTTGCTGGAAGGCACCTTCGGTCCGAAGGACGTCATCCCGGTCGACTGGCGTGACGGCCACTTCGTGTTCGAGCGCACCTTGCAGTAAGGGCGGCTTCGGCAGCGTTTGAGTGCTGCTGTGGCAAGGGAAGGGGGCACCAAATTTTTTGTTACCCCCTTTTTGACAAGGGGATTTCAACTTGCTATAGTTTTGGTCTTGCAGCGACAAACACCGAAACGCGGTGTCGGCGCGATGGAAACACCATTGCGCAGGTCCAGGCGAAGCGAATTTGGCACGAGGAAGAATGGCTTGCGTCCCCGAAAAGGGTTGCTCGAAAAATCCAAAAAACGTGTTTAAAAACAGCGAGCTAGATCAAAACGACGAGCGAAAAATCGGATAGAATGTCGACATCGGTTGCAGCGAAACACGCAGCGATCGATAGCAACAAAAGCGCAAGAAAAAGCAGTACGGCAGGGCGTGTAAGTAGCAAGGCAGTTGCCCACTGCAAAGCAGAACGTTGCGGCTCGATTTGATAGAATTCGGTCACGACATATGCGGGAATAGCTCAGTTGGTAGAGCGCCACCTTGCCAAGGTGGAGGTCGCGAGTTCGAGCCTCGTTTCCCGCTCCAAATTCGAAGGGAAGCTACAAATCAGCTTCCCTTCTTGCTTTCTGGCGGAATGGCAGAGTGGTTATGCAGCGGATTGCAAATCCGTGTACGTCGGTTCGATTCCGGCTTTCGCCTCCAGAATATCCTTGCTAGATCAAGGACTTAGACAAAACGCGCCTCGGCGCGTTTTTTCGTTTCTGGGCTCGGATATCCCTCGGGTGATCGACGACTTTCAAGTCGGACGTATGCCGATGCGACAGGCAGCAGTCGTCATGCACCGCAAGCTGAGCGCCTGAAAAAAATCCGCCCAGGCGGATTGCTGCCAGATGACGCTCCATCTACTCGGCGGGCCGCAATTTGCGGCCCGTGCGGTGAAACATAGATTAATCCGCAAGAGACATCCGCATGAGACATCCGTGTTGGCATCCAGATTGCTGAGTCTCTTTGACCGAATTTCCGGATCAATTGGAGATAGCTATGGCTGACGATCGCACCCAGGCAGGCCCGCAAGACCGCACACGCATCAACGTCAACGAAGATTACGAGCTGCGTTACTGGTCGGAAAAGTTCGGCGTGTCGCAAGACAAGCTGAAGGAGGCCGTGGCAGCAGTGGGCGTTTCCGCATCAGCGGTCGAAGACCACCTGAAGAAGTGATGGCTTACAGGCGTTCGCCTGTCTGGTCTGCTGCCAGATGACGTCTGGCTCGCCGGTCATGAACAGTGACGAGGTCTTGCCGAGCAGGTTCATGGCTGGCGTCGGTTTCAGTTGCCGCACAGCGAATGTTGGCGTGTCGGGAACTCACTGCTCGTCATGAACCGTGTCTCACTCGCCTTTGCCGTGCTGCGGTATCTGCCGTACGCCGCAGCCTCGATATGCGCCGTGATGCTGGCCTGGTTGCTTGCACCGCTACTGGCACTGACCGCGTTCGGGGTGGAAGACAAGAGCACCCATCAAGGCAATTTGCCCACATGGCTGCGCTGGTTTCAGACACACGATTTTCCGTTGGACGAGGTATGGCGCCCATCGACCGCTGCCGAGCCATGGCGCGTCGATGGACTGTTCATCGGGAACTTCCGCGCGTTTGCTGGCAGGACGCCGCCTGATTTCTACGCGTCAGCCTGGCTGCGCTATCTGGCTCGGGTGTTTTGGTTGTGGCGCAATCCGGCCTATGGCTTCCGCGCGCAAGTCCTGGGCTACCCGGTGGACGGAATGTTGCTTGTGCACGCGACCGAACACGGGGCAGCGTGGGGCAGTGGGTTGAACAGCTGGGCCATGACGGTTGCAGAGCGTCCCGGCGCTGCGCTATTCACCCGATCTGCATTCCATGTACGCGGCCAGCTGTTCTACTGGCGCGGCGCGAGCCGATATGTGCGTGTCAACGTAGGCTGGAAGCTGGTGATGCCACAGATAGCCATGGTGGCTACGCACGTCAATCCGATCAGAAGATGGGAACCGACGCCGTCCTCAGTCGTGGTCACCGACCGTAGCCGATGATTGAGCCGTGGCGTGGGTAGGGGGAGGGGGCTGCATTCCGCACGACTGCAGCAGGAGCGCATCGAGCGCGCAGCAGTCTGAAGAACGCAGCAGTCTGAAGAACGCTCAGCCAGCCCGAAGAATAAGCACGCGCGTGTAGCGCTCTGGCTGACCGCTTTTCAGCTTGCGGGACGACGCTTTCACCTGCAGCGACGCGTCTGGCATCGCTGATATCGCCAAATCTATGTCCGCGGTCGACACATTGTGAAGTTCGATGGTCGACAGCGGAGCAACGCCTGAGAGAGCAATCTTGATGTCGTCGAGTGTCACTCTGGGCTTTTAAGTCGTCATACGTTGGGCAAGTCGCCACACAGAGTAGCACTGGGTTGCGCTGCACTTTTATTTAGATGCGGATGAGTGGTGACACGGCATCGCGTCGGCTGCCTGGTGCGGGGTGGCAAGTCCTTGCTCCTACCGCGGAATCACCGGGGCAGGGGCTTTGCTTTCATCCACGCAGCGCTCATCCAGCCGTGCCGACTCTTCGGCCAGCAGCGCCGCGATCTTCTCCGCACCCGCCTCACGGTTGCGAACCACGATGGGCCTCAGGGGCGCGAACGCCGCGCTCTCCAGCGGCGACATGGCGTCGCCCCGCCTGTACGTGCCGATGGCCGCAGTACGCGTCGCACCAGCTTGCAGGCATGCGGACAACAACTTTCTGTCGTAGCGACCCACCGTGCCGTCCCCCAGCGCCAGACGCAGGTATTGATTGTCCCGTTCAAGTCTTGCGTTCTTGTCGGCAAGCGGCTGCGTCTGGCTTTGCAGCGCGCGAACTTCCTTGTTCAATCCTACGTAGGTAGGCACGGCGCCAACTGCGACGCCCAGTACGAAGAGCCAGATTTTTTTGGCCATCGTCGCTCCATTACAAACTGAAAAGTATAGAGGTAGTGCCCATCGATTCTTCATGCCGGCCCGCCGCATCCAAACCATCTCATGGCTCGTAGATGCCATATAGGTCCGAACCAGGAGGCGCGGCATGCCGACGATCACCACTGCGCATCAAACCACGATCGCAAATTTGTACTTCGCGTTGCACGGACACAGTCCACCGTGTGATCAGTTCTCTTTCTGGACACAGGCGATGGCCGATGGCATTCCCATGGTTGCCATCGCACGCGCGTTTCTCGCCAGCAAGGATGCGCTTGCCTTGTACCCGCCCGAGATGTCTTGCGAGCAGTTCGTGCAGGCGCTTTACAGCAGGGCTGCCGGGCGGCCGGCGCAGCGGGACACGGTGAAACACTGGGCAGATATTCTTCGCAGCTACGAAGCCATCCGCAGTGACAGCGCGCGAGCGGCGGTCGCAGTAGACTTGGTCGACATGCTTGCGGTGTCATCGCGCTTGCGCGGGTGAACTGACCGGAAATCGTGTGTGGCGCTGCTTGCGCCATCGCACAGCGCTGGCCGACCCGGCGCAAGCGAACGGATTTCCTGGCAGGCATGTTTTCCCATCGACATGCCTCCGACCCCTCGCACCCATGAATGATCCTCGTCCCGCACTTGGCCCGGCTTCGACATTGTCTGATGCGAGCGTCACGCGCGCCGACCTGGAGTCGCTGCTGGCCCGTCACACCGAACCGCTGGTTTTCGAGGCCTGCAGCTTCGATGGCGAAGACCTGTCCGGCCTGGACCTGCAGGGCGCAGAATTCCGTCAATGTTCCCTGGTGGAAACCAACTGGCTGGGCGCCAAGCTGGGCGAGACGCGGTGGCTGCGTTGCCGGGGCCGCCAAGCCGATTTTCAGTCGAGCTCATTGGTCGATGCGCAATTCCACAGCTGCGACCTGAACAACACCGAGTGGCGTCGCGCCAAGCTGTCCTCAACGCAGTTTCAAGGGTGCAAGCTGACGGGGGCGAGTTTTGTCGAGGTGTCCGCGCTGGGCTGCCGCTTTACAGACACCTTGCTGATCGGCGCAGACCTGCGTGGCATGTCGTTTCGCAAGGCGCATCTGGAACAGCTGGACTTCTCCGATGCCGACCTGTCTGGCTGCGATTTTCGGGAAGCAGTGTTCAGTGGCGGCAGCCTTCGCCACGCACAGGTAAAACTGGCGCAGTTCCAGAAGACAGACTTGCGCGATGTGGATATCGGTGGGCTTCAGTTGGGCGATGCAAAGCTGTTCCGCGGCGCGCTGATCTCACACGCGCAGGCCGCCGAGCTGCTGGCGGCGTGGGGGCTGATCGTTGCGTGACCGCATCAGTTGCCCACGACGGTCTGGTCTGCGGCACTGCACCCCAACGCGCTCGATGTGAACCTGATCAGAACCTGCTTGCAATAGACGAAACGCTGTCAGCGCGTGGCGATCGAGAAACCCATGAAGACGGGGTCCTGGGTCGGCGCATTGTTCAACGCGTCGAGGGTCTTCTTGCTCACGATCAAGCGTTCGAGCGGTTCAAGCCCTTGCTTCGCAGCGGCAGACCTTACAAGATCCAGCTGCGTTTTCAAGGCTTCCGGGTCCAGGTCCTGCGCGGACAAATCCAGCGTTCTCATGCGGGCCCCTTTTTGATGTCGGTGTTGCCGTCATCAAGCAAGTGGCGCGCCCAGGCTGAAGTCTCCACCCAAAAGCCTTAGTCCATCAGACCGCTTACCAAGCGTTGTTCCGCCTGCCCGCTGCACGTGCCAAGCGTTGCGCGAAACGCGTCGTCGTCGAAAGAAGCAACGTCGCGTGCGCCCAGGATGCCGTAGTCCATCAACACCATGCGTACCCGCCCTTCATCGCGCATGATCTTCTCGGCTACGCAACGACAGGCCGAGGTGGCCACGCGTTGGGCATGGTGCAGGTCCAGGCTGACCCGCGTGAGTTCGTGGGCTGGCGCTGCATCGAAGGCGCGTCGGTACGCCGTCTGGGTGCCTATCACGCAGCCATCGGCGACCGATTGCTGCGTTTTGGGGGCCGCAGCGCCGATCGCCACGAAGCTCAGCAAGGCCATCAAGCCAAACGTGCCCAGTACATTTCCGGTTTGCATCGTGGCGCCTCCACAGGGGGAGACGCCAGTATCAAGCTGGGTCAACGCAATCGTACGCTTGCGTTGACCCTTGTTGATCTTCTGCCTGACGATCCAGACAGCGGCTTACTTGATGCCGATGAAGGGCATGGCTGCGCCCGGAATCTGAGTGGTCGGCAGCTTGCCGTCCCACTTGTCGATGGCGTTGAGATTGACCAGGTTGGTGTTGGTCGCCAGGGCCTCGGCACGTGCACGGATCGCAGTGGCTTCTGCCTCGCCGCGCAGCTTGATGCCGTCGGCTTCCGCCGTGAATTGTGCACGCAGCGCGTCGGCGTCGGCCTGGGCACGCAGCACCTGGATCTCGGCGTTGATGACGGCCGTATCCTTTTGCTGGCGCGTGGTTTCGATCTGCACCTGGGCCAGCATGCGCTGTTCGATCGATTGTTCGTAGGCATTGGAGAAGCCCACTTCTTCGATCTGCACACCGGCGATCACCACTGGGGTTTCGCCCATCGCCGTGCGCACTGCGGTGTTCACGTCCACGCCCAGTTTCTCGCGATTCTGAATGGCGCTGACGGCAGTGAATCTGCCGAATACGTTCTTGACCGCATCAAAGGTGCGACGCTCCAGCACGCGGCCTTGCAGGTTTTCCAGCGTGCCGTATTCCGAGTACAGGTCGTCGACACGCGCTTCCGGCACCCGGTAGGTGACCGAGACGCGCAGCGTGGCGGGTTGCTGGTCGTAGCTATAGGCTTCCAGCTTGTCGAAGTTGAAGGTGTGTTCGCGCACCGAGATGGTCTTGACGCTGTCGATGAACGGCACTTTGAAGCCCAGTCCCGGGGCCGCGATGCCCACCAGCTTGCCGTTGCGCAGCACCACGCCACGCTCGCCTTGATCTACCTGGAACCAGGAGCCCATGGCGCAAAGAATCAGGAGGATAAAAACTGCGCCGGCAGCGGCAAAGGTTGTCGTCGACTTGTTCATTTGATTTTCTTGTTTTCGTGGAGGTTGCGGCGTTCGGCCCGGACTGCTTGGAATCCTTTGACGATCAGGTATGCGACTACTGCCGCCCCGACGATGATCAGCACGGTTCTCATGGTGTTTGGACTCCTTGCGTGGGCGCTCTGATTTACGTTTGAACAATGGCTGAATGCTCACTGAAACGAAGCGGTCCAGCAGTGTACGGCACAGCCATTGCTTGCCTGGTTTCAAACCCGTGTCCAACTTCATCAGGAGCAAAGCCATGACCCATGCGCAGCGCGATTTCAGTCACCAGGGCAAGACAGGCGCCACCTACGGTGTGCGCATCATTCTCGACCGCCATGCCGAGACCGGCATGTACAACGGCCATTCGCAGATCTTTCGCGGGGAGGTAGAGAACAGTGCGTTTCTGACCAACGACCTGACCATCGAACCGTTTGCTGCTGCGTCGGAGGACGAGGCATTCGAGCTGGCCTTGCGAGGTGTCCACGCACATATCGATGAGGTGGAAGGGCTTGCCCGTGATGTGAATGTCTGAGCCGTCGCGTAGCTTGAGGGGCCATCGGTCTTAGGGAACGATGGCGGCGACGCTGCCACGACGGCAACAGGCCACGCAGGGGCGGGCGTATCATCAAGATCGCATCCGCTCCTGTGCATACGCCATGCTTTCAAGATTTTCCTACTGGGCCGACAGTCGCCGCAATGCCCATGACGACGCACGTCTTGGCACCTGCCTGGCCTTTGTGGCGGGCGCGGCGAACGCGGGTGGCTTTCTGGCAGTAGGGCAGTACACCTCGCACATGACGGGGATCGTGTCCGGCATGGCGGATCATCTGATCTTGGCCAACGTCCGACTGGCCTTCGCAGGCTTGGCTGCCGTGGCGGCATTCATGAGCGGTGCGATGGTGTCGGCCATCCTGGTCAACTTTGCTCGTCGCAGACGCCTGCATGCGCGCTTCTCCATCCCGCTGTTGCTCGAGTCGGCCCTGCTGTTGATCTTCGGCTTGATGGGCGCGCGCCTGGCGGCCCAGACTAGCTTGCTGCTGCCGCTGACCGTTCTGTTGCTGTGTTTTCTGATGGGCCTGCAGAACGCAGTGATCACCAAGGTATCGCGGGCAGTCATTCGCACCACACACACGACCGGATTGATCACCGATATCGGTATCGAGTTGGGAAAACTGGTGTACGTCAACCGCCCCGGAAACGCCTTCACCGGCCCCTCGAGCGAGCGGCTTTCACAGTCAGCACAAGCGCTCGCACCGGTGATTGCCAATCGCGCAAAGCTGCGCCTGTACAGCCTGCTGTTGGCCGCATTCTTCGTTGGCGGCGTAATTGGCGCGACGGGTTTTCAGTGGATGGGCTACGCCGCAACCATTCCACTGGCGCTCTTGCTGATGCTGATTGCCATGCCGCCATTGAGCCGCGACCTGCGCGTGCGCATCAGGCTCCACAAGCGCGCAGCATCACACCGCATCGCAGGCTGACAAGCCATCAATCAAACCACGTGGGGCAGAAGCAGTTCAGCCTGAGCGCAGCGTAATCTGGATCATTGCAGCAAAGAAGGCAAAGGCTACGCCTACCGCGATCGCCACTACCCAACACATGCCAAGTGGTTCGCATTCCTTGACGCTGCTGCGTCTGCGCAACTTGACATTGCGCTTGCGGGGAGCCCAGTTGCCGTGGCCGGCGTGGACATGACTGGCGTGTGCGTGTGCGCCGTGTGAAGCATTCATGCGTCTGTACATGGTGTACCTCCGACTGACGCTTGTTTTGTAGCACCGCCATGTACGCTTTCAAACGGTATTTATACCAAGTCTGCTGGCATGGAATTCGCTTTACTCGACCTTTGCAGAGGCTTGGATTGTCCTGCGGACGTGCCTGGGCTTGCCCGGGAATTCTTATATTCATGAGCAAGGAGAGCATGTGCAGATCGAACCAGATGCCAGGCATGACCTGGTGCTCGTCGACGGTGGGGAAGGCGTCGGATTGACCCTGCATATCGCGGGCTTGGGTCCGCAGCAATTCTTCATCACGCGCGCCGCGTTGACCGACCGTTTGGGTGCTGTTGGCTCGGGCGACGGCTTGCTGGACGCCTGCCGTCGCAGCATCATGGACATCGAAGCTGCTGCGGCGATGAAGCTCAATACATCTATCGGAGATGTCACCGTGCTGGATGTAGCCGACTTTCCTGCGCGATGATGGGGGCAGCGTTTGCGCCGCCCCCCGCAAAGGCGCTTTATGAGGGAAGGCGTGCCTCAGCGTCTTGCCAGCAAACCGCCAAGGCGGACGGCCGTCATGAACACGGCGCCTACGGCAATGGCAAGTACACCAACTGCCAGCAGGCCAGGTTGTGAGTCGCGGGGAGGAACGTGCGAATACCCAAGCGCCTGGCGCCTGGCTATCCATTCGGGGCTGCCGATTTCTAGTTGTGCGAGTGATTTGTTCGACATGTTTTGCTCCAGTTGAGGCAAGCTGCCCAAGCAATAAACGTGCTTGTCTCCAAGCTTGCCAGGTAAGGTGCCCGTGATGAGGCATCGGCGTGGCTGTCGGCCTGTCGATCAGGCAAGCGCCATCCATGGAACGTGGATTGCTGCCGCTGCTGCGTCTGCGTGGCAGGCTCGCAGCACGCGAAAATCTTCAAAGAGGCGAACCATGAAAACGACGAATTCAAGCACATCGAAGTCATCCTCTCCGAGCGCGCAGGACGACGCGACAGCCACCGGGGCACCTACGACTTACCAGGAGTCGCTGGACGAGGCGCTGGACGAAACCTTTCCTGCCAGTGACCCGATTTCTCCCAGTGCCGCCCTGCGTGCAGAAGAGCGCATACAGACCGCCAAGGACAAGGTCGACTGGAAGCCAAACCCAGAAAACAAGCCTTGAAATTGACTGCCGACAGCGGGGTGGCGGTAGCGCAAGGGGGTAGCACGGCAACAGCGCTTGGGGGCGATCATGGCTGAAGACAGATTGGGCGGCCCGCCTGATGACGGGCTGGTGGTCACGGTCTACGCAAGAGTCACGGGGGGCGGCTATCGTGGCGCAGTGAGCGTGCGACGAGCCGCTGATGACAAGCCCCTGGAGCTGGCCTGTGAGCTTCCTGAAATCTACGTGCGAGCCCACCTTGCGCAACTTGCTGCAGGTGAATTTGCGCTTCGTGCACGCGCTACCGGCGCCTTGCTGCACATGCTCGAGGGCTGGGAAAAAACCCAGTCCGACATCACTGAAATGCGGGTATGAAAAAAGCCGCTATTTTCAACAAATAGCGGCTTTTGCTCGCCAGGTGTCTTTGGCCGCCAGGCCACGACACCAGCGCTTGGTCTCACCTTGCATCAACGCCCGCTGGCAGGTCCGTCGAAGCGGTCGCCGACCGGGCGAGAATCATCTGCGTAGACCGACGGAATAGGCTGTCGGGCCGGCGCGCGCACGTTCTGCAGCGGAGCCTGGTATTGCGGCTCCCGATATCGGGACTCCTGGTACTGCTGGGAGTTTTCCTGCCCGCGGGACAGTGCGTCCTGCCGTTGTGCGTAATTGGACTGGTCGTTGTTGTAGTACTGCGACTGCTGGGCAGGCTCGCGATACGCAGGAGGCTGTGGCGCATAGCTCACCGAGCCGCACTGCACATAGACGCCCCGATAGCTGTCATAGCAAGGTGCCGGTTCGACATAAACGGGCGACGGCTCTACGTAGACGCGCGCAGGCTCCACGTACACCGGACGCTCGACGACCACCTCACGGCTGTTTGCGTTGCTGATGATCGAGCCCGCAACGACGCCAAGAATTGCACCGCCGAAAAGGGCCGCAGCCACGTTTCCGCCGCCACCGCCATGGTAGCCACGTCCGCCGTGATAACCGCCATAGCCGCCATAACGACCACCAGCCATGGCTTGGCTTGCCACTGCCAGGCTGCCAACGGTGAATACAACTAACGCGATCCGACGCATGTCCTTCTCCACGCCCCGTACGACGGGGCAAACCTGCTTGGTGCACGCGCCTTCGCGCGTGCGTGTTGCCTGATGCCTCTTGCCTTGCTGCTTGTTGTCTTGCTGCTTGTTGTCTTGCGGTACGAACCAAGCTTTCAGAAATTTTGCGCCAACCCTATGCAGCAATGATGGGGCAGCAGTAAGCAATTATGACTTCGTGCGAAAACGCTGAAAACAAAAAACCCGACTACGTTTTGAACGTGTCGGGCTTGATTGTGTCTTGCTGCATATTGCTCTGTACAAGAACAAAACACCTTGAAACTGGTTGCGGGGGCAGGATTTGAACCTACGACCTTCGGGTTATGAGCCCGACGAGCTGCCAGACTGCTCCACCCCGCGTCTGAGAGATGACTATACACCAGATCGCGCTGGCCTGTCTCGCGTCGCGCGCAAGCCCGTGGTGACGCCCGGTTCGAACATGACAAGCCGTCGGCAATTCCTCAGAAGAGAGCGTCGATCAGGGCGTAGACCAGCCCCATCGCCAATGCAAATCCGACGAGCATCGCGATGCCGGAAAGCAACTGCTCGGGACTGAGGCCGCCGTCTTCGGGGCTGTCGGCTGAAGGGGTAGGGGCGGAAAGGCGATGGTGGGTGCGCATCATGATTGACTCCGTCGGCTGCGAGGGCGCATCGCCGACCATAAGCATTGACTACGGGAAGAACTCAGTTGCTTGGCCACAAGTGACGGTGGGTCTCCAGCGCCTTGGCAATTTCGGTAGCAGCGCCCAGCAACTCGTAGCGGGAAAACTCATCCGTCGATTCCTGGGCGGCTGCCAGCAATTCACGGGTGGCGAGCAGCGCGGCCTGATGGGCGGCAGCGAGGTGAACCGAAACGATGGCTTGCATGGCGAAGTCCCAAGGGCTTGTTTGGGTACGCTTCAGCAGAATCTGTGCCTGTGGACATTGTTTGAAACCGCGCCGCGTCTGGTTTGGTCCTTGCTGTTCCCGTCAAAACCCAGCAGGCAGGCGTCGGGCACTCCTGATGTGTGTTGCTGACAGGCGAGTAAGCCATGATGCGGCACCTTGCTTCACCACGCTCCCGTCGCTTTTCCGACGCATCACCCGCTTGCTGGAATCAATAACCGCACTTTCTGAGGACTATCACCATGACTTCCATTGGTTTGAACGCGGCGTCTGGTCAGACCCATCACTCCACCATCTACCTGAGCGGCGACGGTCATATCCTGGCGCGCAAGCTTGACGGCACCTTGGTCGAGCTCGGCGTCATCGAGCCGCAACCTGATGCCTTGGCGTACCGCCTGCACGTTGAAGGCCTTTTCGGCGTGGACCTGCGAACTGCAGAGAAGCTGTTGCAGGACGTGGCCGCCAAGCTTGCCGACGTAGACCTCGACGTGCTGTACGACGCGCTACCCCGATACGCAGGCCCGGGAGAGGTCGACCTGGAACTCGACCCCCATCTTGAGGTGTGGACCGGGCCTGTGCAGAAGGCGTCGTGAAGCTTGGGCATTTTTCGGCGATGTTGCGCAGCAGTAGGCGAGTCGCCGAAATAAGGCGTCCTGGTGACAACCCTTATTAAGTTTTCCAACGGCTTTTGCTTGGTTCAGCTAAGTAAAAACCCAGGCTTATCGTGGACAGCCGCTGGAGATAGTCTCATGCGATTACTGCTGTATCTGGATGTTTCACGTGGGTGAAAACGGATATTGCGGCGCATCGAGGTTATCAATCCATGTCCGCCTTTGCCGGTCTGTCCCGCAAGCCTTTGTCTCGCCAGGTGCTCTACGTCGCTATCGGTGTGACCACGTTGGTGACCTGCGCCATCATTGCAATCATGTCTGTGCTGATGCTCAACGAGGTCAAGCGCAGCACTGCGGAAGACATGGACGCGATGCTCAAGCTGGTGTCCGGCGAGCTTCAGGAAAACATTGCGGCTGCCACGGCGCGCTCGGAGCGGCAGCTTCCGATTTTCATGAAGATATTGGGTGGCAAGCCGGAACTGGATGGCACGAAGACCGAAACCGGACCGGCGGGTGAAATACCAACCCTGCTGGCCGGCGGCTTTGCGGTGAACAGCGAGGTCTTGTCGCTCAAGACCATGAAGGACATGACGGGTGTCGACGCGGCCATCATCGTTCGGGATGGCGACCGCTGGGTGCGGGTGTCGACCCTGCTTACCGATGCGTCGGGCAACTCCATGGTGGGCAGTGTCATCCCGCCGCAAGACTTCGTGGCAAGAACGCTGGACGCCAGCAATGGCGGGACCGGCATCGTGCAACGCCTGGGCAAGCTCAGCACCATGAGCGTGCTGCCCTTCAAGGATGCCGCAGGCAAGACCTATGCAGCAGTCACCGTCCGTGCGGACATATCGGAAGATCTGAAACGCACCATCGCTCGCCTGAGCGAAGTCCGGATCAGTGATGTCGGCAAGATTGTCATCATTGCACCCGATGCGAACGGCAAGCGCACTTTCCTGCTGCACCCGAACCCCGCGGTCATGGGCAAGCCCGTGGACGTCGCTTTCACCAATCCGCAGGACCTGGCCTTCGTCAACAGCCTGGCAAGCGGCGAAGGTGTGGTGCCAGTCAAGCTGAGCATCAACGAGGGGTCCACCCTGGTGGCTTATCGACAGGTGCCTGGCTGGGACTGGACCTTGATCGCCACGGGCCCGGAGCGAGGCTTTTACGCCGAGCAATATCGTCAGCTGGCCATCCTGGTGGGCCTGATGGTGCTGGGTGGCTTGGTGACAACGGTGTTGATGGTGTGGCGCACGTCCGCCGCGCTGCGCCCGGTTCGTGGCGCGCTGGAAGGCATCTCGCGCCTGGGCAACGGCGATCTGACCAGTGACGTGCCGGCGGGCCCGGCGGGTTCCACCAACGAGATTCATCGCATGGGCGACCAGATCAACGTCACGCGCTCGCGCATTGCCGATCTTGCGCGGCAAATGAGCAGCACGGGTGCCCAGGTGGCCAGCGCCAGCAACCAGACCTTGGAAGCCTTGCACCAGATCGATCGCAGCACGGATGTGCAGGCGCAGGCAGCCAGCGGGGTAGCCGCAGCCGTGGAGGAAATGTCGGTGTCGATCTCGCAGATCGCCGACAGCACCAACGAGGCGCGCAATTACTCGCGTGAGTCCAGTGGTGCCGCGGCCGAAGGCGTCACCGTGGTAGATGCCACCGTGCGTGATATCGAACGCATGGCGCAACGCGTTGCCGATTCCGCCAACGTGGTGCAGCAACTGGAATCGTCTTCGCGCGAAATTTCCGATGTGGTGAAGACCATCCAGGAAATCGCCGAGCAGACCAACCTGCTGGCGCTCAACGCGGCCATCGAAGCAGCGCGCGCAGGGGAAGAGGGCAGGGGCTTCTCGGTGGTCGCCGACGAGGTTCGCCGCCTTGCCGAGCGCACCAAGACCTCCACCGGATTGATCGCGTCGGTGATCGCGTCGGTACAGCAGCGCACCAGCCAGGCGGCGCAGGCCATGCATGCGGTCAACGGCGACATGCAGGCTTCTGCCCAGACCGCTCGCCAAGCCGGCACCGTGCTGGAAAAGATTCGCGTGGCGACCAACAAGACCGCCGACATCATTGCCGACATTGCAAACGCCTCGGTTGAGCAGAAGTCGGCGTCGGAGCAGATCGCCAGCCGAGTCGAGCAGATTGCGCAGCACACCGAACAGTCGGCCTCTGCCGTGCAGCAGTCGGTGGCTGCCGCCAGCAGCCTGCGCGAGCAGGCCGGCATGCTTGATGAGACGATCCGGGCCTTGAAGACCTGATGTCGAGCAGGGGGCGGTGGCAGGCACTGTGAACGGCGCCTGCTTGTGGGTGGCCAGCGCGGCAACAGCGCTAAGATTTGCGCGTCACATCAGCGTGTCACTCCAGCCTGCCACCCCCACCCAGGAACGTCCATGTCCGTTCGCTCGTTTGCTGTTCGTCCTCTACCTTTGCGCCCGTTTCGTGTAGCGCTTGCCACTGCGATCGCACTTGCGCTGACGGCGTGCGCCACACCGTCCACGACATTCCAGCAAGCTGCACCGGGCAGTGCTTATGGCGTAACAGCCATGCCCGCGCGGCAATCAAATCTTGCGCAGCTATCAAGCTGGAACGCGGGCAGCAATCGCGAGCGCATTGTCGATTTTGTGCGTCGCGTGACCACGCCTGGGTCGGCTGAGTACGTCGCGCCGCTCGATCGCTTGGCCGTCTTTGATAACGATGGCACCTTGTGGGCAGAAAAGCCGCAGTATCCGTCTGTCTTCTTCTACTTCGACCGCATTCGCGACCTCGCACCGGCCAATCCCGCCTGGCGTGACGACAAGGTGCTGCGCGCGATCATCGACCGTGATGACGCAGCGCTGGCAAATATCTCCATCCCCGATATCCTGCGCATCGCCACACTGGCGGAGACGGGCGTCTCGCAAGAAGAGTTTCGCGCCTATGCGCAGCATTGGCTGGCCACCGCGAAACACCCGGTGCTGGGCCGCCCCTACACCGAACTGGTGTATCAGCCGATGCTGGAATTGCTGGACTACCTGCGCGCCAATGGGTTCAAGACCTACATCAGCACGGGGGCGTTTGAAGAACTGACGCGCGTGCTGGCACCGGTCTACGGCATCCCGCCGGAACAGGTGATTGCGTCACGTTGGAAGATGCGTTTCGAGACCACTGCAAACGGCACGCGCGTGATGCGCTTGCCTGAGGTCGATTTCTACAACAACACGGCAAACAAGCCGGTCAGCATCGAACAGTTTCTTGGGCGTCGACCGATCTTGACCGTGGGAAATTCGGATGGCGACCTGGGCATGATGGCTTACACCGCGGATCGCAAGGGTCCTTCCTTGGCCATTCTGATCGACCATGACGATGCCGTGCGGGAATATCAGTACAGCGCAGGCGCCGAGCGTGCCGTGGCTCAGGCTGCGCAGCGCAACTGGGTAACGGTCAGCATGCGCCGCGACTGGCGTACCGTTTATCCGGCCGCACGCTGAGCCGGACGACCCATAGCCCCGCTTGTCGAGTGGTCGTCCGAGCGGGGCTACGTCGCAAAGGCCAGCCTCATGGCAGGCCTTGCGCTTCATCCATCACCCGTAGGCTCAACCGTTATTGATCGAGGTACGGGCCGTTTTTTTGTGCGGGTCTGCCTCGGGCGAATCCGCCCAACTGGTGGTGTTGCCGTGGGGATCGCTCAGGTCCGGCACCTTTGCCGAATCCGGTACAGGATGAGGCATGCGAGGCACGTCGACCGGACTGGTCGGCGGCAAGATCTTGGCATTGTCCGATACGCCCGTCGACGCAGCTGCGCCATCGCTTGCTGCAGCGCCGTCAGCGGTGTCGGTGGGGGTCGGTGACTTGCCTGGTGTGGTGGATTGCATGGTTCGCTCCAAGAAAATTAAGGGGACGTTTCTGCGCGTTTCAGAGGGTAAGACCCATCGCGTCCAAGGCCGCGTGACAGGATGATGACCCTTCATTCTTCACATTGCCGAGGTAAGTGGTATGTCAACCGAATTGGCTAAGGAAACTCCGCCCACCGTAGTCGGAGACGCGATCCGTTTCAATGCGCGTTTCGAAGGGCGTGCGACACAGCAATTCGAAATCTCAGGCGATGCCTTGGTCGAATACTTCGGCGCGACGGCACGTACGGAAGATGCACTGCTTTCTGCATTCAAGCATGGCAAGACTGCCATCATCGACGCTGCAGAAAAATCTCAGGGCATGCCAGTCAACGACGTGGTGCTGCTGGGTACCGGCGACTTCCCGCAGGGCGGATGACTGCGTTGCGAGCCGAGACTGCATGGTGTGACTCAGCCTGGTTGAATTGCTTGCCACACCATGTAGACCATGATTGATTCAGCGTAGTTCACGCTTCCAACCGCCGGCCATGGGCCGGCTTTTCTTTGCGTGGCTCACGCTGTGCGTGTGCCTATTGTCCTGCTGGCGTCCGGTCGTCGCTACCGAGATCTACGTTGGTGTGTTGGTCAGCGTGCGCTTTCTTTCCGTCCGAGACCAGGGGCGCCTCGGGTGAGGCGGTAGACCCTGTCTGCTTCGTCACGACCTCGGGTTGTTGCAGCGGCCTTCCGGTCAAACTGGGCCTGTCGCCGCTCTTCATTTCGGAAGGCTCGCCAGCATCGTCGCTGCGCTCGGTTTGAGGGACGTTCAACAGTGATTCGCCCGACGTTGCCCAGCTCGGTTTCTCAGTGGCAGTTGACATCGCATCCTCCGATTTTTGACAGATTTTCAGCGAATCTCGCGCGCGCGACTCGCACGTCATCACAGCAAACGCTGTGCCGTGCTGCGAGGCGTGTGGTGGCCCCATTGCTTAGACCAATTGCGATGATGCGAGCAGGTAAGAAGTCATGGCCAGATGTGATCCGACAGGAGCAGGCACACGCATTGCTGAAGGAAAGGTTCCAAACAAGCACTGTCAGGAGCACCACATGAACACCACCCAAGCCATCAAGACGACCATTCTCGCCGCTGCGCTCGCCGTGGGCGCATCGACTGCGTTTGCTCAAAGCTCCACCACCCCGCCGGTGGGCTCGCCCAACCCGACGGAGAAGGCTGGCTCGCATAGCCAAGGCAACCAGAACCCGGGCACCCCGTTGCCGGGCCAATCGGGTACCTCTGGCGCAGCAGCAGGTTCCTCGACCGGCATGACCCATGGCAGCAGCACCACCCACAGCGGTGGCTCCACGATGGGCGGCACCAACCGCACCGGCGGCGATGCATCGCCCTCGTCGGAAACGCGTGGCGTGCCTGATTCGGAATCGAAGAGCACCCCGATTCCGTCGGCCCAGCCGAAGCGTTAATAAGTCATCGATCGCCCCCGCAGGGGGCTGATCGGTTGCTGGTCACGCGGGAGTCAGATTGTCATGCGCCAGTCGCATGCCGGTCTGACTTCCGTTTTTCTATGGCTGGCACGTGCGTCACGCGACGTGCGACGGAGCGAATATGAGCGTATGGCAGCAGATCGGCACCACGATCCAGCAAGAATTTTCCGATATTCCCGATGTGTCGGATCTCACGCGCATCGTGTTGCGGTTGGTGATGGCCATCGTGCTGGGTGGCATCATTGGCTACGAGCGTGAAACGCGCGGCATGGCAGCGGGGCTGCGCACGCACATGTTGGTGGCGCTGGGCGCCGCGATGTTCGTCATGGTGCCCGCGCAGGCGGGAATGGACGTCGCCGACATGAGCCGCGTGCTGCAGGGCGTGATCGCCGGCATCGGCTTCCTGGGCGCGGGCGCGATCATCAAATTGCGCAACGAACACGAGATTCGCGGCCTGACGACTGCAGCAAGCATCTGGCTGACTGCTGCGATCGGCATCGCCGCCGGCATGGGGCGAGAATCCACTGCCTTGTTGAGTGCGCTGTTGGCCTTGTTCATCTTGAGCTTGCTGGGACGATTCAGCCGACGGCGTGAAAAAGAACCCGACAGCAAGGGCCAACCGGTACCACCGGACGACGAATGAAAAAATTGCCTGCTCTGAAGGACTTGAAAGCAGGCAATTTTTCTTAGAAACCCAGCTTGCGGGTGTTTCGTTCCAGCGCCTGGGACGCACCGTCCACGATGGCTTGGCGCTCCGCAGGCGTGGCAGGCATGGCGTCGTACCAGACGAAGTCGTGCAAAATTTCGCCGTTGCTCAGCTCCAAGTGGAAGCCGAGCAGGGCAGATGCGTCATCATCTACATCCACTTTGCAGATAAAGCGCGGGCTGCCCAGGTGCACCATGTATTCGAACTGGCTGTCCGTGCCTTCGCCAACGATCCAGCGATCGGTACGAACGCCGTCGGTCACGATGACGGCATCTGCTTCGGCGGTGTCGGGGAAGTGAGGAAGTTTGGGCATTGGCTGGCCTTTTCTGCCCGCGAGGGCGTCAGATGAAAAACGTATTCTAGTGTGCTAGAATTTCTTTCTTCGCTGCAAAAACAGCACTTCGCAAACAACGAGGTGGGGCGGCGAGAAGAAGTGAACCGCGAGACTGCACTTTCGAGTTGAAGCTGCCAAGCAGGTAAGTAGATGCCGATGTATAATGTGCAGCCGATATTTTGAATATCGATGTTCTGGTAACCCAGTGCAGCGAAAGTCGAAACGCGAGAAAGCAAGACAAGAAATAATGCTGTAAAATATGCAGCTTGCAAGAAAATGCGGGAATAGCTCAGTTGGTAGAGCGCCACCTTGCCAAGGTGGAGGTCGCGAGTTCGAGCCTCGTTTCCCGCTCCATATTTGATTTGCAGACCACAGCCGTCTGTAAGTCCTTGAAAAAAAGGAGCCTCGGCTCCTTTTTTCATTCCCGCGAATCCTGGTAACGCTACCCACAGTCAGTGTCTTGAGGCTGTTGGATGCGGGTGATACCTGGTTCCTGCCTGTTGTTGGTCCTCTGGAGACTGACCGCACGACAAGGCAAGTCAACAAAAAACGACAGCATTCCTGGCCTCGATGGATTCGGCTTGGCGCTTGCTCCCGCCTGCGGCAAATCATCGCATCTGGGCCATTACGCTTGGCTCAGGATGCGGCATCGGCGGAGTTTCACTCAATCGGCTGACCTGTTAGCGATTTACTGACTTTCACAAAAATTTCTGACTGGCGCGATCGGGCTCGAGCTATAAGCGGACATCGATGGTCTCTACCAAGAAAGATTCAAACAAATGATTAAGGTTCGCGTCAGTTTGAAAGAGATTTGTGTCGCGGCGTTTGTGCTTCTTGCATCCAGTTCAGCATGGGGACAGTGCGCACCTGGAATCCCATCTGCTGGCAATCCGGGATGCATTCCGCCTGATCAAGCCAACTCACCCTACGCATCGGACGCCGCAGAAAACTCAAACCGGCCTGTTGAAAATTCAACTGTCTGGGAAAGTCGATGGGGTTCGATTGCCTTAGATCTCGAAAAAGGCAAAGCAGGGACTATCTCAAATAGCAATGACGAACGAGATGCGGTTAATACTGCACTTAGCCGTTGTAGTGAAAATGGGGGTGTTCACTGCAGGACCGTACTCACTTACCACGATCAATGTGCTTCATTAGTTGAAGACAAGGCAGGTGGTCCGTTGGCAACATCAACTGCTTCTACACAGGAAACGGCCACTGCACGATCTCTGGAAAAGTGTGGAAACAAGCGTAGCTGCGAGGTTATCTACGAGAAATGCAGCCTTCCACAGAGAGTGCGCTAATCAGAAAGCTTCGAAAGAATACTTCTACGCTTGATCGTGCCGAATAGAAGAAAGCAGGGACCCTACGATGTACGCAGCGAAACTTGAAAAGCCTATCCACGCCATTGCCCTGCTTGGCGCCATGTGCTTTTGTACGTTGACATGGGGGCAATGTGCGCCAGGCGTTCCTTCCGCTGGCAATCTTGGCTGCATTCCACCAGATCAAGCGAACTCGCCTTACTACCAGGGACAATCTGCTCCGGCATATGCGCCCAGAATCAAGTGGGCAGACAAGTGGGGTGCCATAGCGGTAGACGAGGCAACAGGAACGGCCGGTACGGTTTCTGCCTCTGCGGATAAAGGCAAGGCCGAAGGGCAGGCCTTGGCGCGTTGCGCCGAAAATGGGGGGAAGGGCTGCAAACTCATCTTCACGTATCACAATCAGTGTGTGGCAGTTACGCAGGCGATCAGAGGAGGCGGCATGTTCGCGGTGAGTGCGCCTGACGAACCAACTGCATCGCGCTTGGCCTTGGAAGATTGCGGGAAAGATTGTCACGTGCTGTATAGCAGGTGCAGTCTGCCAGAACGGATTGAATGATCGACCTGGCCGATTTACAGCCATAGTCACCCAAAGCGCGGGGACTATTACTCCATGTGTTCTCAAAGGGTGTGTCCACAACAAATGCGTCTATCTTTCTCGGCAAGAATATTGTCAGGATTCAGTATGAAACAGTTTTTGTTGATCGCGCTGTTGGTAATGCTTCAAGTGCCAAAGACTGCGAATGCGGAGGGAGGTTGTCCTGCTGGGCAATATCCGCAGCAAGGGCAAGGTTGGCAGACTTGCGTGCCTATCCCCGAATCTGGTCAGACCCGACGTGCTCCTCAAGCGCCAGCGGCAGTATGGCGATCGAACTGGCAAGCAATCGCGACCGACTCTAGCAAGGGGATTCTCGGGACATCGATCGACCGCAGTACGATGCAAGAAGCCGAGATGTTGGCGCTCAACGACTGCAAATCGAAGGGCGGTACGCATTGCACGATCGCTATTTCTAACGGGAATGGTTGCATCGCGATGGTCACCGGGAATGCGTTGCTGACTACTGGCGCGGGCAGGACTAAGGCGGAAGCCGAAAGCAGCGCAATAAACAACTGTACAAGCGACGATACGGGTTGTCACGTGTATTACTCCGCATGCAGCCTACCTGTTCGAATTCAGTGAGCTGAAGTCACAGTTGTGCCCATAGTTCGTAATCCAATTTTGCACATATCGGTGGATGCCCGAATCAATATCCTCAGCAAGGACAAGGCTGGCGAACCTGCGTTCCTATTCCAGGAGGCGGCATGTTCGCGGTGAGTGCGCCTGACGAACCAACTGCATCGCGCTTGGCCTTGGAAGATTGCCGGAAAGATTGCCACGTGCTGTACAGCGGTTGCAGCCTGCCAGAACGGATTGAATGATCGACCTGGCTGATCTACCGCCATAGTCACCCAAAGCGCAGGGACTATTAATCGATAGCTTTAAACGGTAGGGCCACAACCAATGCGTCTGCCCTTCTCGGCAAGAATATTGTCAGGATTCAGTATGAACCGGGTTTTGCTGATCGCGTTGTTGGCAATGCTTCACATGCCACAAGCCGCGAATGCGGAGGGAGGTTGTCCTGCCGGACAGTACCCCCAACAAGGTCAGGGCTGGCAAAGTTGCGTGCCTATACCTGGCAACGCAGGAAGCCAGGGTAGGCCTGCTGTTATCTGGCAGGATCACTGGCAAGCCGTAGCGGCCGATACGCCCAAGGGGATATTAGGGGTTTCGACAGGAATGCTCACCGCCGATGATGCGGAAGCCACGGCGCTGAGCGATTGTCGAGCCAAGGGCGGCGCTGCCTGTTCATTGGAAATATCTTTTGTGAATGGGTGTGTTGCGATGGCCGTAGGCGAAAGCCGAAAGAACTTCAGAGGCGCAAGCACAAAATACGAAGCAGAGAGCGCTGCGATGTCGCAATGCAAGTCTAACGACAGCGGATGCCGAATCTACTATTCAGCTTGCAGTCTACCCACTAGACTTCAATAAATTGGTGGAATGCCAGCGCTATCTCGCTCTGATCTATTCAGATGAGAAATGTTGGCGGCGTGTCTGCCTGCGGTTGCCGATGTGTTCAAAGTGGGAAGAATCATTCTGCTGTCGGGTGGCGTGGATCACGTGGCCAGGCATGTTTCAGTGAAATTTAAGGTTTTTCTGAATATTCTCCTTGGCCATCAATATTCCGCTTCCAAGCAGTCACCGAGCTTGGAAATTTCGTGCAACATCTAATGTCGGATTGATTGCTATGAGCTATAAGGCGGGAGCGCTAGCTGCCTGAGTGCCGAGCGTCAAACTGGCCATTCCTTGGCCGTTGGTCTAGTCCCTTACGCGGGCAGGAGGTGTCAAATTCGTTCATTTCTTTTGCTGCTGATGGGGCTGGTCTGCGCGAGTGCGGCCTGGGCAGGTCCAAGCGCCGAGATGTCGGAACCGGTTGGCGGGTGGCGCTATGACGGCCTGCTCGATCGCAGCGAGAACCCGCAGGTTGCCTATCCCACCCCGCCAATCGACCGCGGCGTGCAGCGCAACCGCCTGATGATCGAGGGCCAGCTCAAGGCCATTGGCACCCAACGCGGGCCGCACACTCTGGCAGTCAACGGTAATCCGCTGAATCTGTACACCGATGACAACGGTCGTTTCGCCCGGCCGTACGCCTTTGGCGCGGGCTCCAACAGCGTCGAAGTGCGCAGTGCCGAAGGCAAGTCGCTCAAGCGTGTTCAATTCTATGAAGCCAACAACCTGCGCACGCCGGCGCAAGTTCGCGTGGTGCTGGGCTGGGATGATCCGAAGGCCGAGCTCGACCTGCACATCATTACCCCTGACGGGCAGCATGCGTTCTTCGCCCACACGGCCTTGACCAATGGCGGCGGCCTCGACCCGGACGGCGTTGATGGCCCCGGCCCGGAAATGTTCACCATGACCGCCCCGCTACATGGCACCTATCTGGTTTACGTGAACTATTGGGGCAACTTCGGTAGCGAAGGCTATAACTTCGATGCAAGCAGCAACCAGAACGAGGTCATCACCGCGCAGATCAACCTGGTGCTCAACGAAAATACCGTCAACGAAAAGCGCGAGACCTTCGTCGTGCCCCTGCGCGCCATCGGTGACCTGCTGCTGGTCAAGACTTTCCACTATTAAGCATCCCGCACCACGGATGAATTGGGCCTTGTGAACATGAGCCATAACACTGTATCTCCGGCTGCGGAAACACCGGCCGCCAAACGTCCTCGCCGTTGGCCGGTGCTGCTGGCCGGGTTGGTCCTGGCGGCCGGCATCGCGGGCGGGGTGGGGTGGTTCATCCACAAACCCAAGGCGCCGCCGGCGGTACTGGCCAGCGACAAACTGGGCATGAGCCGGCCGGACGGACTGCTGGAAACCCAATCCTTGAGCCAATTGCCCAAGGACCTGCTGGCGGTGCCGTTTCTCAAGGAAACGCTTACGGAAGATTTCGTCTTCTATTACGAATCGCACGTCGATCGCCTCGGCTTGATCGGCAGTTTGCGACGAATCGTCTACGAGCATGACCTGAAATTGCAGGACAACCTGATCGAGCAGCTTTTCGATCAGCCGGCCGATGTGGCGCTCTGGCGCGGGGTCGATGGCCGGCTCAAGGATTTTCTGCTGGTGTTGGATCGCGGTGGCTTGGCCAAGCTGCTGGAGCCGCTGGCCAAGGTGGCGTTGGACGATTCACAGCTGACCCACCTCAGTGATGTGAAAGTTGGCGCCGACGACGTGGCGCTGTATCAGCTCACCTACGACAAGAAGGCGCTGCTGTTCGCGTCCCACGGCGACAAGCTGGTGGTGCTGTCCAATCCTGCCAAGCTTTACGATCCGGCCAATGGCCCTAACAATGAACACGGCCGTGTTTCGACCACGGCCCTCGCCGCATTGCTCAACGGCGACAAACTGTTCCCCGAGGCCTTCGGTCTGTCACCGCGTACGTCTGCAGTGAAACAACGCCTGTCGGTCAATTCCAGTCTGCTGGCCATGGGTTACCAGCGCTTTATCCCGAATTTTGCCGGGCTGCGCTTCGACATGGATGACAAGGGCTGGCGCAGCTTTCTTGCCTTGGACGAACTGGACAAGCAGCCGGACTTTGATTTCAAACCGATCTGGCAAGCCATGCCGATGGGCGCCAGCGCCTGCGTCGCCTTGCCGCTGGCCGCCGAACAACAAAAACCGCTGCTGATGAAACTTGGCGCCGAAGAGCCGGTGGCAAAAGCGTTGACTGAACACTTCGCCGGTGCGGCAGGCCTGTGCTGGTACGCCGATTCGCGTCTTTACACACCGCTGCTGGTGGCTAGCCTGACCGACGATGACAGTGCCAAGCTAGACGGCCATCTGGGCAAGCTGTTTGGCTCGATGGTCGGGGCCTATGAACCCAACGTGAAAGATAACGCGTTCCCGGTGATCGAGAAACAGGACGGCCCAACGCATCAGTGGCAGCGTCAGGTCAGTTCCAACTTCGGTCCCTACCAGGCCAAGAATGCTGAGGATCCGGACGCGATTTCCGGCAAGGCCTTCATGAAGGTCAGCCTGGCCCGTCATGGCTCGACGCTGCTGTTCTCGCTTGACGACAAGCTCGTGGACAAAGCCCTCGGCACGCTCGACAAGCGCTTTCCCCCGATGGCGGATACGGTGCCGAAAGACCTGCTGATGCCCATCTACTTCGGTCCGGCTGCCATGGCGCAGCTGATGCAACAGGAAACCCTCGACAGCCTGCCGCAGGATATGGAACCTGTGTTCTTCAACGCAGCGCAAACCCACCTGATCCCGAAGCTGCGCAAGCTTGGCGGTTATGGCAAATACGCGCTGACCCTCCCGTCGGGCAGCGAACCCGACGGCCACTGGCAATGGTTGCCGCTGGAATGGAAAGCCCTGTGACCGCGCTTGTTCGAAGGCTTGGCTTGCTGGCGCTGTTGCTGAGTTGCCGCGTATTCGCCGGTGAAGTCGCACCGCTGGATTCGCAGCAATCCCAGGTCTTTCGCGCGTGGTTCGTGCGGATCGCCCAGGAGCAACTGACCCAAGGCCCAAGTCCGCGTTGGTATCAGCAGGATTGCGCCGGTCTGGTGCGGTTCGCCGCCAACGAAGCGTTGAAGGTCCATGACGATAAGTGGCTGCGCAGCAACGGCCTGTCCAACCGTTATCTGCCACCTGAGCTGGATCTGAGCGAGGCGCAACGCGGTCTCGCCCAGCAATGGCAACAAGGAGGCGGCAAGGTTGGGCCCTATGTCAATGCAATCAAGCTGATCCAGTTCAACAGTCAGCTGGTCGGCCGCGATCTGGCGCAGGCCCGACCCGGTGATCTGATGTTTTTCGATCAAGGTGACGATCAGCACTTGATGATCTGGATGGGCCGCTACATCGCCTATCACACCGGTACCACCACCCCGACTGACAATGGCATGCGTTCGGCAAGCCTGCAGCAACTCATGACATGGAAGGACACCCGATGGATACCCGACGCAGCCAACCCCAACTTCATCGGCGTCTATCGACTGAATTTTCTTTCCCAATGATCGGTGCCCGCATACTGCGTTTGCTGCCACTGATGGTGGCGTTGGCGTTGCCGTTTTCGACGGTCAACGCAGAAGACACGGTCGAGCCCAGCGGTTACACGCCGGTAGCTGGCGAGAGTTTCTTCCTGTTGGCCGACAGCAGCTTCGCCAGCGATGAGCAGGCGATGGTGCGCCTTGAGGCGCCGGGTCGTGACTACCGCCGGTTCCGCATGGAGCAATATGGCGGCGCCGACATTCGCGTATACCGCATCGACAAGCCGCTGGATTTCCTCAGGCGCCAAAAAAACTTGCACCGCGTGGTCAGTGACGGTCAGTTCAAGGGCGAAGGGCTGTCGAATACTCTCTCGTACCTGTGGGACAACTGGTACCGAAAATCCCGTCGTGTGATGCAACGGGCCTTTTCCTATGAGTCCCGTCAGCAGGTCACCGAGGAAGTGCCGGAATTGAAGATGGGTAACGCCATCGCCGCGCCCACGCCATACGAAGCAGCGCCGCAATTCGCGCTGATCCCGGGCCTGCCGGTGGTCAGTCAGTTCCGCTATCCGCTGTGGGAAGCCAAGCCGATCCAGCCGCCTGAGGGCGTGAAACTTGCCGGTTCTTCCAGCGAGTTCGTCGGCGTCGCGCCGGGCAATGTCTACGTTCCCCTGGGCAAGTTGAAACCAGGGCTGTACCTGGTGGAAGCGCTGGTCGGCAAGTACCGCGCAACCACCATGGTCTTTGTCTCGAACACCGTGGCGGTGAGCAAGATCGCCGGTGATGAACTGGTGGTGTGGGCGGCGCGCAAACACGAAGGCAGTTCGGTGCCGAAGGTGAATGTGCTGTGGACCGACGGTCTGGGCGTGATGAGCAGCGGTTCGACCGATAGCGATGGGTTGGTGCGTCTGAAACACGTCAGTCCCGAACGTTCGTTCGTCATTGGCCAGGACGAAGAGGGCGGGGTGTTTGTCTCGGAAAACTTCTACTACGACAGCGAAATCTACGACACCAAACTCTACGCCTTCACCGACCGGCCGCTGTACCGCCCAGGCGATTGGGTGTCCTTGAAAATCGTCGGGCGTGAGTTCAAGAACGCCCGGGACTCGGTGGCGCCGAACGCTGCCGACGTCAACGTGAGCGTGCTCGATGCCACTGGCACCGCGCTGCAGTCACTCACGCTGAAGCTCGATGCCAAGGCGGGCACCCAAGGCCGCTTCCAGTTGCCTGACAATGCGGTGGCGGGTGGTTATGAACTGCGCTTCAGCTACAAGGATCAGGCCTACAGCAGTGCGTTCCGCGTGGCTGAGTACATCAAGCCGCACTTTGAAATTTCCTTGAATCTGGCCAAGCAGGATTACCGCACCGGCGAGCCGGTCAAAGGCAGCCTGGTGTTGCTGTACCCGGACGGCAAACCGGTGGCCAACGCCAAGCTGAGCCTGAGCCTGCGTGCCCAGCAGTTGTCGATGGTCGACAACGAGCTGCAATACCTTGGGCAATTCCCGGTGGAGCTGACCAGTACCGAGCTGACCACCGACGACAAAGGCAATGCGACGCTCGACTTGCCAGCCGCCGAGAAGCCGAGCCGCTACATGCTTACCGTGTTCGCCAGCGATGGCGCAGCGTATCGGGTCAAGACGACCAAGGAAATTCTGATCGATCGCGGCGCGGCGAGTTTCAGTCTGCGCGCACCGCAGCGGTTCAGCGCAGTCGGCGACAAGGTTGCCTTTGCTTATGTTAACGAAGGCGGCAGCGAGCAGAGCAAGGCGGTCACGCCGAGCAGCTACCGCTGGGTCCGTCTGGAAGACCAGACGTCCGGCGATGGCAAGCTTGCTGCAACAGACAAAAGCTTTACCGTGGCCTTCGACCGTCCAGGCACTTACAACCTGAGCTTGAAGGACGATCATGGCCGCGTCATTGGTGCGACCGGTCATGCGGTCACCGGGGAAGGCGTCAAAGCCGTGCCGGGCACCGTGGAAATCGTCCTCGACAAACCCGAGTACAAGGCCGGCGATGAAGCCCTGGCGCTGATCACCTTCCCGGAACCGGTCAGCGATGCCCTGTTGTCGCTGGAGCGCGACAAGGTCGAAGCCACTGCCTTGCTGTCCAAGGGCGGTGACTGGCTGAAGATGGAAAAACTCAGCGAGACCCAATACCGCGTGCGGATCCCGGTGAAAGACAATTTCGCCCCGAACCTGACCTTCTCGGTGCTCTACACCAAGAGCGGTCAATATAGCTTCCAGAACGCCGGCATCAAGGTCGTCACGCCGCAGATCGACGTGGCGATTGCGACCGACAAGGAAACGTATCTACCGGGCGAGACCGTGTCGGTCGACCTCAGCACACAGTTCGCCGGCAAGCCGATTCCTGCGCACGTGACGGTGAGCGTGGTGGACGAAATGGTCTACGCGTTGCAACCGGAAGTCGCGCCGACCATCGACCAGTTCTTCTACCACCCGCGCCGCAACAACGTGCGCACCAGCGCCAGTCTGTCCTTCATCAGCTACGACGTGGCACTGCCGGGCAGCCCGGGCGCACCGGGCAAAGCCAACCGCAGCGAACGGGGTGTGAAGGTGCTGGAACGACCGCGTCGCGAAGACGTGGACACCGCCGCCTGGCAGCCGGAACTGGTCACCGACGCCAACGGCAAGACACGTTTCACCTTCAAGATGCCGGACTCGCTGACCCGCTGGCGTGTCACCGCTCGGGCCATTGCCGATGACGGGCAGGTCGGGCAGAGGAAGCAGTTTGTCCGTTCGGACAAGCCGCTGTACCTGAAGTGGAGCGGCCCGACCAAGTTCCGCAGCGGTGACAAACCCGCGCTTGGGGTGTTCGCCTTCAATCAGGCCGAAGCACCGGTGAAGGCTGAATTGGTGATTCATTTCGACGGCGCCGACAAGCGTGTGCCGGTGACCCTGAACAAGGGCATCAATTACATCGCTTTGCCGGAGTTCCCCTTGACCACTGGCGAGTGGACCGCCGAGCTGGAGCAGGATGGCAAAACCGCTGACGCATTGGCCGTGCGCCTGACCGCTACCGGCGACGCGTGGCAGGTCACGCAGAGCCAGAGCTTGTACGTAGCCAGCGACAATACACCGCTGACGCTGCCGGCTGATGCGACGGATATTCGCTTGCGGCTGGATGACAATCCCCAGGCGCTGTTCCGTTCCGCGCTGGACGACTTGTTGCGCTATCCCTATGGCGGCGTCGAGCAGACCGCCAGCCGATTGTTGCCGCTGAGCATCGCCTACCCGACGCTGGCCTCAACCCCGCAAATTCGCGACCGCTTGCGCCTGATCATGCAGAACAGTCGCTTGCGCCTGGTGCAAATGGCCGGGCCAGCCGCGAGCTTCACCTGGTGGGGCATGGACGGCGAGCCGGACGCGTTCCTCACCGCCTATGCGTATTACGCCGACTGGCACGCCAGCAAGGTGCTGGACCTGAGCCTGCCGCCAGAGCATTGGCAGCGGGTGCTGGAGGTGTATGCGAAGCAGGCCAAAAACACGCCCTTGTTGCAGCGCGCGCTGATCCTGTCGTTCGCCAAACAGATGCAATTGCCGGTGAACACTTTGCTCAGCGGCTTGATGGCGGACTTGGCGAAAGCAGGCGAGGGCAACGCGGCGAATGTGATGGACGATAGTGAGGACAGCCTTGTCATGAGTGAGCCGGACTCGGCGCTCGGCCTGGCTGCCGCTCGTGTGCTGACCGCATCACTTGCGCACCAGTCCAAGGTGGCGCTGCCGGACGTATTCGATCATCAACTGGCGGCTGCGCAACAGCGTCTGGCGGTCAGCTCGCAGCCGTTCGTCGAAGCGCTGAATCTGTCGCTCCAGGCCTTCGATCCGGCCCGCGCTCAAGCCTTGTTGCAACGTTTGCTGCCACAACAATCGACGCTGGAGCGCGCCCTGGCGCTGACCTGGTTGCAACGCAGCATCGAACAAACTTCGCTTCCCGTCGCAGTGGAACCGGGTGAAGGTTGGAAGAAACAGCACGGTGATTCCGGTGAGACTTATTGGGCCTGGCAGGGCTCGCCGTCGGTACCGGCTGCCTTGTCCTTGACCGACATGCAGGCGCGACCATTGCGTGCTGCGTTGAGCTTCCAGACCCGGCAAGCAGCGACTGATCCGATGCCGGTGACCATCACGCGTCGCCTGTCCCGTCTGGTGCCGGGTGACGAAGCCTTCACCTTCAAACTTGAAGCGGTTGGCACCCATTCCTTGTCCAGCGGCGACCTGTATCTGGACGAAGTGATCGTCACCAGCAGCGCTGCGAAACCGCTGCGTTACGGCATGCTCGAGGTGCCACTCCCGCCGGGGGCTGATGTCGAGCGCACGACCTGGGGCATCAAATTGATGGGCCAGGCCGGCACCGAACCGACGGCGCTGGAGAAGGCGCGTTTCGAACCGGGTCAGATGGCTTATGCGGTTCCGGTAGACAGCTTGAGCGGTGAGGTACGCCTGCGTCATCTGGTGCGTTTCTCGCAGAAGGGTCAGTTCAACTTGCCACCGGTGCGCTTCACGCAGGTCTATGCGCCGCAACATCAGGCGCAGGAAAAGAAACCGGCCCTCGGTCAGGTCACGGTCCATTGACATGACCCGTGTTGTGGTCTGGTTGCTGCTGTGTTTGATTCCTGCGCTGGCGACAGCGCAGGACGAACCGCTGCGGCTTGGCTTCAAGGGAGAGCTGATTTCCTTGAACCGAACTCAGGTGATTTCACGCGAGCCCTTGCCTGCTGACTTGCAGGCGCCCTTGGGCAGCTTGTGGAAATTGTTTGTGTACGGTTGGCTGGTGGATACCGGTGCCCGTGAACCTGCGTACGAATGTCGTGGGCAATCGGAAGACGAGGTGTATTGCTGCACGGCGGGCGGCAAGATCGAGCGTGATCTGGCATTGGTGAAATCGTGTGGTTTGTATTTTGAGCCGGCACGGCTGGGCATCGCTGCCACTGACTGGCGCACGTATTGGCAAGCGCGACAGGCACCGGCGTGGTTGCTGGATCTGCAGTCGTTGACGCCCGCTACACGCGTGTCAGTCGCTGAATTGCTCAAGGGCTTGGCCGTGATGCCGGCCCAGGATCAAGCGCGGCGGGTGTTGCTCGATGTGGCGCTCAGCGCTGCCGACGGCAACGTGGTTGGCGAACTCGGTAGCCGCTTGCGGGTGAAAACCTGGAGCTGGTTGGGAGATCAGGATCCGTCGTCACGTCAGGGCGGTTTTGCCGGCTGGACGGCGAATGGCACGCCAATCTGGGCCGGTGGGCGTGGCACCAGTCAGATGGTCTTGCGTCATTACGCCGAGGCCTTGGCGTCAGTGTTGCCGACTGATTGGCCTGCGGACACGGGACGCTGCGTTGAAGTCGGACTGTTTTCTCGCTATCCGATCGAGCGCGTTCTGGCGGGGGATCGTGTTGTTGCTTCCGGGCCATTGCAGGGCGACTACCACGTCGAATTCAGCAATGGCAACCAACTCGATATCCACAGCGATGGCGAACTCTTCTTGCTCAAGGACCAGCTCGTTGCCCGTCTGGACCGCGAAGAATACGTTGCGCGCGTCCTGCAGCGCGAAGCCAAGCCCGAACCCTTGGAAGCCGCCAAAGCCCTGGCGATTGCGATCCGCACCTACCTCTTGCAAAACGCCACGCGCCACGGCGACTGCCTGAGCATTGACGACAGCAGCAGCCGCCAACGTGTCGCCCCACGCCCGGCCACCATCGAATCCCGCAATATTGCCGCCTGGACCAGCGACCTCGTACTGGCCGGCAGTACGGTTACCTACCACGCCGACCAGTCCGGCCCGGACAAACTCTCTTGGCAGCAAGCCGTCGAACAAGCCAACGCTGGCCAACGCTACGACGCCATCTTGCTGCACGCCTATCCACGCGCCAGCCTCAGCCGCTGGGACAACCCCGTTGCCTCGTGCGAAGCGCTGCCTGCGGCGCAAAAGTGGCTGCAAACCCAGCGTCGCGGCTGGCGTGCGCGCCTGGAAAGCGAGGTCGGCTACAACGAAGTCAGCACCTTCGCGGTTTGCCGCCTGAGCTTCGGCCGGCCTTATGTCGACCGCGAACGCCGACGGATCTACGTGCGCGGCGTGCTGTCGCTGCAAGATCGTCTCGACTTGACCCACGAATACCTGCACCTGGCCTTCGAAGCACATCCCAACGGCCAGGATGAGACCTACGTCGAAGGGCTCGCCCGCCACCTCTTGCTGGAATAGGCCATGAAATTCGGTTATCGACAGGTCCTCCTGTTCCTTTGTTCTTTTTGCGCGTTGCAAACGAGCATCGCGGCCAATGGCGGCATCAGTCTCAATACCCCCATTGGTGGCTGGCACACGGGTTCGGATGAGGGCGACGGTGAGAACTTCCAGCAGACCGTCAATTATCCTGCTTCGTCGGTCAACACCCCAATGGGCCAGGCCAATACCGCGCGCATCAGTGGCCAGATCAAATCCCAGCCTAAGTCAGCGGAGCCTGGTCGATTGATCGTCAACGGCGTAAGCATGCCCTTGCGAATCGATGATGCCGGCGGCTTTGATCGCCCGTACATGTTTCCCAATGGCAGCAACAGCGTTGAAGTGCGCAGCGCCGATGGGCAGCAGCGGCGTCGCACACAGTTCCTCAATGCCGGGAGCGGCGCGACACGGGCCAAATTGCGGGTCTTGTTGTCATGGGACAGCGACAACACCGATCTGGACCTGCATCTGATTACGCCGGATGGGGCACACATTTGGTACGGGGATCGCGTTGCGCCCAATGGCGCTGCGCTGGATGTGGATGTGACGACCGGGTACGGGCCGGAGATCTTTGCGATGCCGCAACCGATCAAGGGGCAGTATCTGGTGTATGTGAATTATTTTGGTGGCGGGCGCGGCAGTGACGAAGAAGGGCAGGACGATGCGGTTCAGCCCTTGACGACCGCGCAGGTCACGCTGATCACGGAGGAGGGAACGCCGAGCGAGAAGATGGAGACCTTCCTGGTACCGATGCGAGCAGTGGGGGAGTTGACCTTGGTGAAGTCGTTCAGTTATCCATGAATGAGTTGGGAGAAATTCATGAAACAGACCTGGTCCAAGCACATTCGCTTCGGCCACAGGCCACGGCGTCGAAGCAGGAGCAAGCGCATCGCCTTGGCCATGCTCAAGATCATCGCAATCGGCGGCCTCACCTGGTTCAGCGGGACTGCCCACAGCCAGATCCCCAGCTCAAGCAAGCAGGGCAACAGCCAGCGGAGTGAGGCCACAGGCGGCCTGAGCGAATTCTCGGCTTCCGACAGCGGCGCGAAATCCCTCCCCGCCCTGCACGTGGTTCTCGCTTGGGAGTCGCTGCTGAGTGGAGAGAATTGGGAACGCAAAAACTACCGAGCCAAGCTGGACGCTTGCCGGGAATCGGGTTGGCCTATCCGAGCGCTATCCTCGGACGAGGAGGCCAAACTGGGGACCGGTGAAGTAGAGATCTTGATCGATGCGCGGCGTCAGGTCGCGCAGCAGACCACGTGGACGCTTGGTGCCGATGGTGATGAAGGAAAAACCGCTTGCCTCATCAAACTCGATAAGCACACGGACCACAGTGAAGTTGAAGACAATACCGGCATGTATGAAGCGATCGACAGCGACTCGCGCACGCAAGAGCGTCAGAACACGGAGTCCATTGGCTGGAAGCTCGTGGGCGACGCGCAAGTCAAAGGTCAGTCCTGCACGCGCTGGCAGAACGACCGACAAAGCGTCTGCATGTGGTCAGGCGGCATGAAGTGGGGCTTTGCGGAATCGCCTGGTGACGCCGCTGGCTGCGCGGTGGACGGCGCAGGGGTCTACCTGGACGCCATCCCGCTCGAAGCCACGCCACTCAAGGGTGGAAGCGGCTGCCGAATTGAGCTGAAGTCTTTCAGCCTTGGCAAAGGACTGCTTCCCTGAACCGACCCGAGCAGACAAGCCAGTGACGAGAAGCGGGGAGGATAGGGCGGCGCATGTTCAGGTCGAGCAGCACCACGCGCAGCCCCGCGTCCGTAGCAAGACCGTTCCAGTCACTGAAGAGTGAGGTGAATATGGCATCTAATCGCTTAGCTGGATCGGCGGGCGCGCTGACTTATGGGTCCAACCGGTGCTTGATCCTGGCAACGCTGTTGTCGCTAAGTGCATGCGATGGCAATGCCCAAGAGCCCGTCCGTAATGACATGCCGCCTGTTCACTTTGATCAGACCGTCGAGCTTGTCCTCGATGGCGCTAATTCGGCGCGGGTAGCGTACCTGAATACGGTTCGTGATTGTCGGGCCGCGGGGATGCAAACCAGAGAATTGCCTGAGCATGACGTGGCGTTGGTAGGCATCACACGTTACGAATGTTGGTTCGAAGCAAATAAAGAAGTGATTCGGCAGCGCAGTTGGAAAGTCGCCAACGATGGTCCGGCCGGCACCTGTCTTTTCAGGCTGGAAATGTCAGGCTTGCAGGAAACTACGACGGCTGAACAGCAAGAGCAAGTTGATCTCGCGACGGGCGCACGCGATGTGCAAGCCTCGACGCCTGATGCGCTGTTGCGTTCACCTATCGGAAAGGACGAAGAGCAGGCGAGCGCGGGATTTGAGGGTCCTCAGCAGAAAACGGTGGCAGGCCAGCCTTGCAATGAATGGAAAAATCGGTCGAGCGGATTCAGGCAGTGTGTATGGGCAGGGGGCACAAAATGGGGCTTCACCTCGGCCGGATTGAATGACTATCGTCCACGTCGTGACTTTATCGTGTTGGAACAGATGCCATTGAATGGCCAGGGTTTCAAGGTCATTACATCCGCTATCACGATCGGTAAAGCATTTGATGCCGCAGCGCTGAAGACGCCAGAGGCGGGTGACAGGAATTGATGCACGGCTGATTTCCATAATCACGCGCTAATGTGTCTTCCCTTTCCGTCCTCTTGGCTGCTGACATAATGCTGAATTATCAACGAGGCTCGTCGGTCAGCGCATGTTGTTTCCGGCCAGCAGGCCATTTCTGAAATGATTGCTGACTTCAGCTACGCTTTTTTGTAGTTGTCGATGCTTGATCGCACGCTGCAGTTCGGTATGCTGTGACTGCTGCTGATAGGCGTCGTCGTGATCCACCAAGTCCAAGGTTTCCGCACCGTGAGGCTCGTCCAATGATTGCCAGTCGCATGGCCTTTTCAGCCGCCGCAATGTTGTTGTCATCGGCTGTTTACGCCCAATGCGCCCCAGGTATTCCCTCGGCCGGCAATCCAGGTTGTATTCCTCCCGACCAATATAACTCCCCGTATTCGCAGTCCGCCGCGCCCGCGCAAGCGCCGCCAGCCAAGTGGGCCGATCGATGGGGCGCTGTGGCCGTAGATGAAAAGAGCGGAAAATTCGGAACGGTGTCGCAGTCGGCTGCCAAAGCAAAGGCAGAGTCGCAGGCACTTGAGCGCTGTGCCAGTGCAGGTGGCACGTCGTGTCAAATCTACATGACCTATAACAATCAGTGTGTCGCAGTGGCCCAGGTTCCTTCCGGCGGTCGCATTCATGCCAGGCGTGGTCCCTATTTGACCGACACCGAGAAGGCCGTTCTGGACGAATGTAAAAGCGACGGGAAGGGCGATTGTCAAATCACCTATAGCAAATGCAGCTATGCCGAACGAATTCAGTAAGAACTTCCTGTTGATCTGCAATCATCATGATCGATGCCATTCACCCTTCTATACGAAATCCGCCCCATGCATTTGCGTTTGAGCTTGTTGTGCCTGTGTCTGTTCAGTGGCCTGAGTCATGCGGCTGTCGACTGTTCTGCCTTGGCCGAGAAAATATCGGGCAAGGTGCCTGAGTTTCATCCGGTCTTGCAAGGCAAGGTCATTGGTACTGGGCGCGTGCATTTCCATACAGCGCCGAATGAAGCCTGTGCCAACAACAAGCTCTTCGTCATTCCCGGTGACGGCCTGACCATTTATTCCTCGCTCGAGGACGAGTCTTGGCTTGAGGTGAACTACATCGCCAAGGATGGCGAGGACTACACCGGCTGGGTGAAGGCAGATCGGGTCAAGTTGGGTGTGCCGTATGGCGCGAGTCAGTGACGGGTCGGCTGTGCACGTTTGAGATGCACCATAAATCCAGAGAAAAGGATAGCTTGAATGAATGCACGTGCCCGTTCCTTGAGCTTGTTGATGGCCGTTGCGCTGGCGCTGCCGGGCACCGTCTTCGCACTGGACAAACAGCCGATTACCATCAGCACGGAGACTTACCCCAGACCGCCTTATTCGGGCGCGACCTATTATATCTACGAGAGAAACGGCAAGGTCATTTGCACCAAGCTGGCTGTGTGCAACAAATATGATGAGTGTGAGACGAGCTATCACGGCGGCGTATTCAAGGCGCCGGAGGATGTTCAGACTGGGAAGGCATACGGCGGTTCGCCAGCAGTGGTGATTGCCGACGCCAAGCTGAGCAAGCATCAATGCTTGGTCAAATTCGTGCCGGACGCGTTGACGACGACACGCTAGTGCTGTGCAACCAGTTTTTCTCCAAAGTGGGTGGCTGTGCAGGTTAGGCCAGCCACAAAAGATATAAAAAAAGCGAGCAGCAACCAAGTGGCAAGCACATTGTTCCGAATTTTAGTTTGGGTTGTCGGCCTATTTGTTTCCCTCGCTGCAAGCGCAGAGGGAGGCTGCCCGCCTGGCCAGTATCCGCAGCAAGGGCAGGGCTGGCAGACCTGCGTCCCTATTCCGGGTTCGTCTGCCAGTCCGGGCAATGGAAGCAGTCCAGGACCACAATGGATTGAGCAGTGGCAAGCGATCGCAACCGACGCCCACAAAGGAGTCATGGGTGTATCCAAGGACCAAAGAAGTCCCGATGCCTCGGTCAATGCCGCCATCTCGGACTGTAAATCGAAAGGCGGGGTCAACTGCCGTATCGAGATTTCCTATGGTAATGGTTGCGTGGCGATGGTTTTTGGTAATGCTTTAAAAAATACTGCTGGTGGTAAAACGATAGAGGCTGCTGAAGGAAAGGCGATGTCAGAGTGCGCCAAAGATGATGTCAATTGCCATGTCTATTATTCGTCGTGCAGCAACGCGAAGCTTGTGCGTTAATTTCTTGAGATGATGCAGCCCACTTCATGCCATCCCCTTGGGCCAGGACCTTTATCAGAATCGGGCGACCCATTCGGGCTTTCACGAGGATCACGGCAAGATCAAGGTTACAGGCCAATACTTTCTCCTGAATGATCAGAAAAATCGGCGGCCTTTCACGACAACGCTTCCCGCTCGTACCGCTAACTAGATGCCAGTGCTCGCCTGTACCGCTCGTGACAATTCGCACAAGCGAGTGCCCTTCCGGATGAGCGGACCCGTGCATGATTTCAACCGGTGGCCAAAAGCCGGGATCAGGTCGTTCCGCCACCAGCATCGCAGTCGATTGCCCAGCTGTATCCATTGTGCAAGCTCGCTTAGAAGAGGTCCGTGACAACTATGCTCGTTAATTCCAGCCACCAAGCCATCGCCGGCTCCGTCAAAGGCGACCCGCGGCGCCTTCTCAGCAGGAGACAGCTCATCAACGGTTCTGGATGGGTACTCAGCCTAGCTGTCCTGCTGACCACCTCAACAGCGTTTGCCGCGCCACCAGGCAGTGCGGGCGCCGTGCAGGCGATGTTGCAAGCCTCGTCGCCCGGCTCTGCCGTGGCATGCGCCAGTGACAAGCGCGGCAACATTGCTTGCACCATTGATGGTGTGGAGATCGACGCGGGTGACGATTGCACCTCGAACATGATGTTCGGCGCCATCGGCTCGGACAAGGGCGTCACGCTTGAAGACAGCTTCAAACGGTCTGCAGGCAAGCCCGTGGCGCATGTCGGCACGGACCAATTGATCTGCTTGCAGGCGGCGCAACGCAAGGACGGGGTCTTGGTCCGTGCCTTGGTCATGGCGATTCCGACCCAGACCGTGAAGCTCTGCAAGAACAACGAGCTGTGCAAAGGTGCCGACGCGCCGATTGAATGGAAACGCCCGACCACTGGCATTGCCTGCACGCTCAAACCGGATGGTCACTACGCTGGCGACTGCCCAACGGGCTGGGTCGACGGCAAGGATATCGAGGAATACTCGATGGGCCTCAAACCCTGAGACACGGGTCGACGTGCCAAGCTTGTGATTACGGTTGTCCGGACAAATAAAGCACTTGGAAGAACTCGCCGTGCGAATCAATGCCCCTCTTGTTGCTCTGCTATTTCTGCTGGGCCTGTTTGTTTTTCCTGTGCATTCCCACGCGGCGAGTTTCGATTGCGCAGCGGCGCATACCGCAAGTGAAGTGATGATTTGCAAAAACGCTGAGTTGTCGACGCTGGATAGTCAGCTGCAGGTGGCTTATCAAGCTGCCAGAGCGGCAGCGGCACCCGCCAGTCAAGAGACGCTGTTGACTGAACAGCGCCATTGGGTCTTGTACATGCGCGATGTTTGCCTGGATAAGGCGTGTTTTGTTCAGACCTACAAGGCTCGTATTGAGCTGCTGCAACACAAGGACAAGTACATTGCAGACCGGGCTGAGTGCACTATTCCAGAAGGAAAAAGCTGCCGCAGCGTTGTTTTTTTTCGGGACCCAGCAGCCAGGCTTGCCGGCTTCAAGCACTCGTTGGAGCAACAACATCAGGCAGGCAAATTATTGGGCTGTGAGAAGTTGATTGATCTGCCCGCGGGCGGTGGTGGGGGTAATCACAGTTATGGCGGCTTGTGTACCCTGCAGCAAGGGACGAGCCGTAGTACGGTGATGATTTGCAATGATGAAATGTTCGGGCACTTCAGTTTGCGCGCCGTGAAGGCAGAAGGTTTCCAAGACAAGATGTTGATCGACTTTACCAATGAGGCGTGCTTTGGCGGGTGACAGAGCGTTTGTTGCCAGCGCGGATTTTTGAAAGTTGGGGCAAGGTCAGCATTCAGCCTGGCTACCTATCTGCGAAGCCGCCACCATGCCACAGCGTTATAAATCATGAAAAGGCCGCCGAAAACGCCGAGTGGCCATATGACGAATAGCTGCGCGTACATTCCCAAGAACAGCAGCTCGAACCGCCAGTCGCTCGCACTCTTGGGATGCGCATCCAACATCAGGTGCGCATTGATTTGGCTGTACGCGCTGTCTGGCGACACCACTTGGGCCTGAAAGCGGTAGTGACCGGTAGCTTGCGGGAAATTGACTATACCCAAGTCGTGATCGACGGCATCATTTGCCCATGCGCGAACCTTACCTGTAGGCGCATTGCCTTGGTCTATCTCTACACCATCACGCGTCAACAGCTTCCACTGCACGGTAACTGGGGGCAGAGCACGAGTATTATCGAAATCCGCCAATGCGTTCAGAGTTTGTCGGTTCAGGTCCGTGAAACGGATAATGAGCCGGTTATAGTCTGGTGTACGGATCTCCAACGGCTCATCGATGGTTTGCGCTCGATGCAGCGCGATCGGAACGTCAAGCGGATCGGTGGTGATCCAGTCACGCCATAACGAAAAGCTCAGTGACAGGACGGCTATACCCAAGGTGAACAAGGTCCAGCGACGGCAGCGCCGCTTGAATTTTTGGGCCAGAATCGGATTGTTGGGCATGGTCGCGGTGAGTCATGAGTAAATGCATTTTCTGCAAGGGCTATGGTACTCGCGTTTGGAAGACTGATAACAATCAGATGTGCATTGCCGAATGGCATGCAGGCCGAGCTGCAACATAGGCGAAAATTTATGTTGAATTCTGTAATTGGGCCTACCCATTTATACCGAAAAATGGTGTGTCACCAGCTCATCAGCCCACGCATAGACGCTGGCAGCCGTTGGCTCAACGAGGCAAAACGATATCCGCGGAAGTCTGGTATCCAGATAGTCTGCGGGGCACCTCAGACCGGCCCACAGCGGGCACCCAGGGGTGTCTGGCATGATAGTCTCGGCAGACAATCAAACGGCCTGAATCTCAGGCGCACGAGGACATAGGGACATGAAGCATCTGGCTGTTATTGGCGTGCTCATTGGTGTGGGGGCACTCCCGGCATCGGCGTATGCGATAGATTGCACTAAAGCGACGACAGAGCTCGATCGCCTGGTATGTTCGGACAAGCGTCTTGTCACTGCCGATGCGACGATGGGTAAAGCCTACGCAGCATTGCTCAAGAGTGCCCCTGATGCCGAGGTCCAAAAGCTGATGGTTGGCAGTCAGCGCCGTTGGATAAAAGCTCGTGACGAGGCGTTTGGTGACCCCGACACGCTTGCGGACGTCAAAACCGGCAATCCATATACCAAAGCCCAGCAGCGCGAAATCCTGCTTGATGCGATCGAAAAGCGTACGCAACAGCTGACTGAACATGTGCCCGGCAAGCCCCGATATCCACGTCTGATTCAGACTGTTCTGGATCAGCGCACCTTGGCCAGCCGTTTTTCCGGTGGACCATTTGCGGGTCTCTCTGTGTCCTGCGAGTTTTTGCCGCAGTCCGGCCGATACTCCTACGGATGCTTCGGCACGCACTTTTATCAGAACAAAGACAGAATCTGCAGCGTATCCATCGACTGGGCCAGCGGCAGCATCAGCGAAATTCGAGCAATGGCCAATGTTGTGGATGGCAAGCCGACACTAGCGGCCACCTGCAAGCCCGGCGAAAACAGATGCTCGTCTGAAGATGCTGCCAATACGGACTTGCCGGGTTGGAACGAAAGCGCACAGTCTTTCCCGGTGGATGCGGTGCAGATATACAAACAACTGGGCTCGGCCCCCTTGTCTGAGTTCGACCCCGAGATGCCCGAGGAAGAATCACAAAAGTGGCTACAAAGTTGCCTCTCCGATCCGCGCTATCCGGTCAATGCGCTGACCAAGCAGTAACGGGTTGAGAAACGTATTCGAGTTCCAGTATGGCGCGGTACGGTCCATCGGCGGGCGGCAGCGGACAATAGAAGCGAGCCAACTATGAAGCACACGTCATTCATATTACCCATTGCCGTCTTGGCGATTCATTCGATTGCTTACGCGCAGTCCACGTCTCATCCTAAGGTCTTGGCCAACAACCGACCTTTGATGAGATATGAGGTCACGGTGAGGGTGGATGGGGCCCCCGGTCCATTCGATCGTGTCGAGGCCGTAGCGGATTACCGGGTGAAGAATGAAGATTGCGTTTCGCTGACCCCTGTGACGGGGGCAACTGTCACGCCGGAAAAGCGGATGCCGCTCGAGCTGCTGCCCTCAAAAAACAACGTTTATAAATTCGAGTTCTTCGCTGATCGGCTTCAGGATCAAGATTATTTTCACAAAGGTGTTTGTCATTGGTCGATCGTGGCCGTGAGCGCCAACCTTTGGAACAAGAACGTGAACTTCAGTGCGCCGCTGTTCAACGAAGATTTGTTCGCAGGCAGGCCTGTGACGCGGTATTACTCCAATCGCTCTTATTCGACGACGGGACTCGATCGTGTGGATGTGGGCGAAGCAAATGCAGCGCAGTACCAGAATGAAGCCGATGCGACCTTTTCAATCACATTGAATGCACGGCAGGCGCCTTGAAGTGGTGGCTGTCCATGGGTCGACAAAGCGTCGGGGCTGAACATCTATATCTAAAATGCTGACTTCATCCTGAAAATTCAGCTGTAACGCTGATATTGACGCGTTCGTGATATAGAAATTTTTGGTGAGGCTTGCCCGTCCTCAAGAAACGTCAGCGCGTTCGAACCGGGCGGCTACAGATGGTATCAGGAGCGAGGCGCTGCAGCGTGGAGGCGCTAAACTTCTTGTCCCGCCGGTCCTCGCGGCTGCACATTTCCGACATCGATCTGTCGACTCAAATGCCCACCTTTGTCAATAGCCGTGAAGATGCCGCGCCAGCGGAAAACATCGAACGAAGCGAACGAATACGCATCATGCTACTCAAGCTGATCATTTCAATTCGTATGGTTTTTTTCGGAGCAACGATGGCATTTTCATCCGCCGCTTTTGCCCAGTGCGCCCCGGGTATTCCCGCCGCTGGCAATCCGGGCTGTATTCCCCCAGATCAATATAACTCCCCGTATTCACCGTCTGCTGCGCCTGCCGCAAGACCTGCCGCCAAATGGGCAGATCGTTGGGGATCGATCGCAATGGATGACAAGACCGGCAAGCTGGGGACGGTGTCGCAGTCAGCGGCCAAGGAGAAAGCAGAATCGCAGGCATTGGACCGCTGTGCCGATAACGGTGGCCTGTCTTGCCAAATCGCCTTGACGTACACCAATCAGTGCGTGGCGGTGGCACAGGTACCTACGGGTGGGCCTGTACATATGTTGAGTGGTGCTTATCTCCCTGAAACCGAAAGTGCGGTACTGAAAAAATGTGACCGTGACGGCAACGGCAAATGCCAGATCGCTTACAGCAAATGCAGTTATGCCGAACGAGTTCAATAAAGCATTGCCTGTCGGTACACGGCGATCATGGTCGAACCGCGCCGACCGGACTGCAAACACGCCCCTCTGATTAAGGAGGCACCTTTTGATGCGGAAATACACGTCGGTCTTGTTCATGCTCGTTCTTGGCCTGCTTGCGATGGCCGAGGCTGCCGCGCAGTGCGCACCCGGTATTCCATCCGCAGGAAACCCGGGGTGTATTCCGCCTGACCAGGACAATTCCCCTTACTACCAGGGGGCGCCTGCGCAGACCCCCAGTCAGCCCGCAGGTCATTGGGAGGATAGATGGGGCGCAATCTCCATGGAGACGGCCACCGCGATTGCCGGAACGGTCGAGGACCAGCCGAGCAAACAAGCGGCTACTGCGGAATCCTTGCGTCGTTGCTCGGCCAACGGTGGCAAGCAGTGTGGCTTGCTTTTCACGTTCTATAACCAGTGCGCTGCCATTGCGCAAAGTAAAAGCCGCGGTGGACCCGTCAATTGGGCTACGTCGATGAAAAGCGCGCAAGCGGAAGCCGATGCCCTGTCGCGTTGTAGTTCGGACGCTGGGTGTCACATCGTCTACAGCAGATGCAGCCGTCCGGAGTTGGTCAGGTAGATTGATATTTGGCGTTCAGCCCACCGCATTGAATACGCCCCGATGATCGGGGCGTATTTGCGTCTGCGTCCTGGACGGCTTGGCGCGGCCCGGTAATTGCTCGATTCCCGTCCGGAAGCTGATTCGGCATTGGCAAGTTCGGCTCGAACGCCATGTGCCGCCAACAGCTTCTTGTCTGCATTCCCGAATTCGGAGCATCAGATGGACGTTTGGATCGACGCATTGCAATGGCCTGCCATGGCGGCCTCCTTGATCGCCGCGTATTTGGTTGCATCGCGAGGCACCCGCGCGCGCAACGCGGGTTTCTGGATTTTCCTGCTGAGCAATGTCCTGTGGGTAGCGTGGGGTTGGCATACCAACTCCTACGCGCTGATCGCGCTGCAAGTAGGTCTGGCCTTGCTCAACTTTCGTGGCGTATCGAAGACTGCGGACGCGCCACAGGAGCGGGACAGGGCGCCCTGAATTTTTCAGACGGCCACGCGCCTGTCCAGGGCGCATCTACGCGCCCAGCCCCTGCAGTCTAGTTACGTCGGCTTCGGCCCGTCACGCTTGTCCATGAATTCCGGCGTGTCGTCCTGAGGCTCGAAGGTCCCGGGATCGGGCTCGTTTCGGTCCGTTTCCATCGAACCATCGTATTGCGTGGCGCGCCGCTTCATGGGTGCGTCGGGCGTGGGGGTCGTTGGCGCCGCGCCGCCGGGTACCAGGTCTGGCGGCGGTGGCAGCTTGTCGGTATCGATGTCGGCGCGTGTGTTGTCGGCCATGGCAAACTCCAATCTGTGGTTAGGACTGATGCATCTACACGTCGGTCCGTCCAGGCTTGCGGGCAGCGGACCGTGCATCCCTTGGTTTGGCAAAGCAAGCGCCGTTCCCCAGGATGGCCCGACAGGCGGTCCGCAATTTGCTGTTTGACGTGCGGTTTCTTCAAGGATCAGGTCATGACAAGCATCGCCAAGCAATTCACGCTTTACGCCTCACAAGGTCGTATCTACGCAGAAAACGCAGCTGGGAAGCTGATCGATCTGGGTGCGATACGGAAGGAGGGCAACGTCTTTGCCTACCGGCTGGATGCCGACGGCGTATCAGGCGAAGCCAGCGAAAGCGCTGCGCGTGCCTTGGCCGACATCGAACAGCGGGTCAACATGCCGTACATGGATGGACAGTTCACCGCGCTGCCTGACCTGCGCGACAGTGTGGATCTGCCGCTGGACACGCCGAAGGTTGGCATATCGCTGATTGACGCGATCTCGCCGCCGGCTCCTGGCGGCGAGACGCCACACATTTTCTGAGCTAGCAACTCACTCCGGCTTCGATCGCGCGACATCGTCGCCTCGGTTGCCGGGCAGGCGGCTGGTGTCGGCCGGTTGATCGATCTCGCTGCCCGGGTCTTCGGCGCCAGTGGACTCGGTTTCGACATGCACTTCGTCGATGGTCGAGTCCGCGGGAGACGCTTCCGGATCGATGACAGGAGGCGTGCTGGGATTCGTGCTGCGATGATTCGGCATGCTGATGATCTCCGGATGTGACTTGAAAATAAACTGAATCAAGCATGACTTCGCAAGCTTCATGCCTTGTCACAACGGATCTGCGAGGTCGGCTCCGTTAGATGCCGTAAGCCCTACAATCTGTTCAGCGTTCTGCTCATCCGCTGCGCCCGTCCACGTGACGTGGGCTCAGCATGCGTTATCCCGGGAAGTACTGATGAGCGACATGATTCAACGAGTCGGGCCGAATCTCCACGGCCGCGATATCGCCGTCGGCGACATTCATGGCCACTTTCCTCGGCTTGAGGCCGCGTTGGCAAGTGTGTCGTTCGACCCGCAGCGCGATCGCCTTTTCAGTGTGGGTGACTTGGTCGACCGAGGCCCGGACTCGATCGCAGCGCTGGATTGGCTTGCCAAACCCTGGTTCCATGCCGTGCGCGGCAATCATGAAGACTACGCAATCCGCTTTCGCACGGTCGACGTCGAAAACTGGGTCATCAACGGCGGCGCCTGGTTTCAGCTCTTGCCGGATGCGCAGAAGCAGCATGTCTCGGACGTGTTCGCCGCCTTGCCCTATGCGCTGGAGGTCGAGACAGCGGGTGGTGTGGTTGGCATTGTTCACGCGGATTGTCCGGTCGAGAACTGGCAGGACCTTGACCAGGCGTTGATGCGGTCAAGCACGCGGTCCAAGTGCATCTGGTCGCGTACGCGCATCACCGACGAAGACGCCACGGGTGTGGCGGGTATCCGCGCGGTCGTGGTCGGGCACACCCCGATTTCCTCACCGGTGACGCTGGGAAACGTGCATCACATCGATACGGGTGGATGGACGAGTACTGGACATTTCACCTTGCTGGCCCTGTCAAACATGACAGTGCTTTGCTGATTCTTGGGTCTACCAAACAGTAAGGATTGTTCGACAAATTCTTCTCTGTCAGTCTGGTCGCAGTGTTTTGTCCACGCCCCAATTCGGATGCAGGCTGTCCTGATGACCACACGTACACAATCGCCCATGAACACCTGTCAGCTCGCCGAAGTGCGGGCTGCCAGAACAATGGACGTGCTCCGTGCCGATGAGCGCGCGTATCGCTTCGGTCTGCGCTTTGAAGCAGCAGAATTGCGCGCACGTACCACGCCTTATTTCCATGACGTGCTGGCGCAGTTGATTGCTGCAGCGGCAGAGCTGCAGCGTGCTGGCGGCACCCCCCGTATATCGCTCAGACGATGTGCGGCGGTGGCGCCGCGCATACTGCTCGATGTTCACATCGACGGCCGCGAGATCGAGTTTTCGTCGGTGGTCGATCTGCAAGGGCATGCCTATGCGGTCTGCTGCGAGGAAGGGACCACCAGCCGTATTCCGCTGATCCGACGTTGGGACCTTGGTAGCTTCGAGTTGCCCGGAGTCATCCTCGCCCATCGGGTTGCCGTGGCGGAATTCGTGGCAGAGATCCGCCCGAGCGACGCGGTGTGGACAGAGTCGCCGTTTCAATAAGCTGCTGATGCAGGCCGCACGTGACGCGTCAGTGGTCATGCCACAGTCAACGTATCTGCTGGACCTTAGGCCTCTTGCGCCGACTCGACAGGCTGATGAGGCGCGGTGGGTGTGCCTTGATGAAAGCTCATCTGCCACCCCGCCGGCGAGTATTCCCATACCGACGTCCGCAGCGTGAACCGCTCATACGTGCCATCGGCATGCTGGTTGGCCGCGCGATAGGTCAGCAGGGCTGCCTTATCCCCCAGGCGGCGCAGCACAAAGTTATCTGCAACGATGAGGGCAGGGTGGGCCTCGGCAGGTAATTGCGCCAGCGTGTCCGCCTTGGTGTAGGCCACGCCCGATCGTCCAACCTCACGAAAGTCGTCGTGCAACAGATGGGCAAGCCTTGCCTCGTCGCTGCGTGTCGCTGGCGTGTGCAGCTCCACTTCGAGCGACTGCAGCAACAGAAGCAGTGAAGAATCGGAAATGTGCATGGGGGGTCTGCAAGCGAGCGTTTGCATGATGGCGCAGCGCCGTGATGCGCAGCGTAGTGATGGTGCGTCCGGCCGGAATCGAACCGGCATGCCTTGCGGCGGCGGATTTTCTTACCTGCTACTGCTCGCGCAGCCAGACGTGGCGGGCGCCACCTCTGTTTGGGGTCTGGACTCTGTCTTGACCGTCCCGAACATGCCGCCCCCGGATGGGCGTTGATACACGTTTGGCTTAGGTCCTCGCCGTCGAGTCTCTACACACGCCCGGCCTCGCAATATTGGTACTGGCACTGCTTGCGAGTCGGGGCCGACCGCTCGGCCCCTGCCTGCTTGGCTCGGCGTTCCCGTGCCAGGGGTTCACCGAATTTGACGAGTTCTACTCCCGGCCTTTCGCCCGGGGCACTCCGTTTACCTGGAAGTCCGCTACGTCTACCAATTTCGTCACGGACGCACTGGGCGGCATTGTCGCACAGCCGCCCGCGGCAAACGCCTCATTTCGACAGCTTGGACGCGGCATCGCGCAACGCGGTGCGCAGACCTTCCTCGATGGTCGGATGGTAGAAGGGCATGTCGAGCAAGTCGGTGACCGTCTGGCCTTGCTGGATCGCCCATGCAAGCAGGTGCGCCAGGTGTTCGGCGTCCGGCCCCATGCCTTCTGCCCCCAGCAGCTTGCCGTCTTTGCGCGCGACGTAAACATGCAACAGGCCGCAGTTCTTCAGCATGATTCGGCTGCGACCCTGGGTCTCGAAACTCACGCGGCCTGTCACGAATTCATCGGCGTCCAGATCGCTATGGCGCTTGCCGGCCTGGATCAGCTGCGGTTCGCAGAACACGACGGACAGCGGTGTCATGCGCTCGGCCGCCTGGACTTTCGGGAAGTTGCCGGCATTGGTGCCTGCCGTGAGCCCTTGCTCGTGTGCCTCATGCAGCAAGGGCATCACGTCGTTTGCATCGCCACAGACGAAAATGGATGTGCTGCCCGCCTGCAGCGTATGGGCATCGACAAGCGGCGTGCCATGCTTGTCCATCGGCACGTCGGTCTGGTCCAGACCCAGCTTGTCCAGATTGGGAATGCGGCCGGTGGCGACCAACGCAAGCTCGAAGTGCTCGGTGCTGGTCTTGCCCTGCGCATCCTTCCAGGTGATCGCTATGCCTTCGCCGTGCCGCTGCGCATCCAGCACTTCCACGCCCAGGCTGAGCGGATATTCTTTCGCCAAGGCGTCGCTGGCGTAGCGCTGGATGACCGGATCGCGCAGCAGGTTGATGCCTGGCTTCTCGCCGAACATGTGGATGCGAACACCCAGCCTGTGCAATGCTTGGCCGAGTTCCAGCCCGATCGGGCCTGGGCCGAAGACCGCGACACTGGCGGGCAGGCTCGGCCACTCGAAGATATCGTCGCTGGTGTGCAGCCGATCGCCCAGCGCTTTGAAAATGTCGGGGACCAGTGGGCGGGCGCCGGTGGCCACGACGATGCTGCGCGCCTGTACTTCAATATCGTCGCCGACTTGAAGTGTGCTGTTGCCAAGAAAGCGCGCATGGCCGCGCAGACGACGCTCGGCGGGGATTTCGTGAACTTCCTTCAGCACAAAGCTCTCGAAGTGGTCACGTTCCAGACGCACCCGGGCAAGGACTGCCGCGCCATCGACATGCACCTCGCGTGCGTGCACGCCGAACGCCTGCGCTTGTCGTGCGTCGTGTGCGGCATTGGCCGCAGCGATCAGCAGTTTGGACGGCATGCAGCCGACCTTCACACAGGTTGTGCCGTACGTGCCGCCTTCGATCAGCACCGCATGTTTGCCGGTCTTGGTGGCGGCGCGGTATGCGGCCAGGCCGGCCGTACCGGCGCCGATGATCGCGACATCCACAGAGATTTTTTTCATGCAGGCTTTCCTGATGCGGGCATTGCGGGTGGGTAGTGCCGGTCGCGATTGCCGCAGACAGCGTCAACAAAGCTTCGACACGGCAGAGCCGTGGCGAAGCTTCATGCGCAGTCATCGCGGCTTGATTGCAGCGAGTGCGTGTCGCTTGGTGCGGGTGTGTCTTGCTTGCGCTTACTTGATGACTGCGCAGCCAACGCGCGCGCCAGCACCGCCGATGGGTTGGGTGTGGTGGTCGTCGGCATTGGCGTGGATGATCAGCGCCGAGCCGTCGGCGTCCTGCAGGCCCTTGGCACCCTTCAACAAAGTGGGCGAAGACACCTCTGCATTGACCGAGCCGTCGGCGGCGGCGTAGATGTTGGGCAGATCACCTTCGTCCGGGCCATCGGGGTTCAACAGACCGTGCTTCTTCTGCGCATGGTTCACATGCGACTTGGACGCTTCGAACTTGGCCGTGTCGGCGCAGTCGCCGACCGCATGGAAGTGAATACCGTGCCAGCCCGGAGTCAAGCCGCCCGGCTGCACGGCGATGCGCACTACCGTGCCGTGGGCGCCGCCTTGGAAGTCGGCTTTGCCAATGGCCTGCCCTTGATTGCCCACGACGGGGGCGGACAGCGTCGCAATGTCGGGAGCTTGCGCGATGGCGCCCGCGCTCAGGCCGAGGGTGAAGGCGAGGACAGCGAATTTCTTGATGGACATGCAAGACTCCTGTAAGTCAAAAATCGAAAGCTAAATTAATCTTAGCTGCCGTGTCGGTATGGGCCGACGGTAGATGTAAGCAGACGATGCCCAATGGCCGCATGCTCACGCTCAGTCCCCAATTGCTGGGTTGGGCAGGCATCAAGACCCGCTGGCAGTGTCTACGAGCGACAAGGTTTCATGAGAATTCTCTTGGTGGAAGATGACGCGATGATTGGTGAAGCCGTGCGTGACGTGCTGCGCACCGAGCATTACGCAGTCGACTGGGTACGCGACGGCGAGGCCGCGGATACGCACCTGCGCACTGCCACCTACGACCTGGTGTTGCTGGATCTGGGGCTGCCCAAACGCAGCGGCCTGTCGGTACTGGGCACGCTGCGCGCACGCGCCGATCGCACGCCTGTGTTGATTGCGACTGCGCGCGATGCGGTGGCCGACCGCATTGCCGGCCTGGATGCAGGCGCCGACGATTACGTGGTCAAGCCCTACGACGTGAATGAGTTGCTTGCACGCATCCGGGCACTGGTGCGGCGCAGTGCCGGTCGCGCGGAACCCGTCTACACGCTGGGTAGCGTGGCGATCAAACCCGCCACGCGCGAGGTCACCGTCGATGGCGCGGCGGTCACCTTGTCGGCCCGGGAGTGGGCAGTATTGGAGCCGCTGGTGGCCCGTCCAGGCGCGGTCATGTCGCGCGCGCAGCTGGAAGAAAAGCTGTATGGCTGGGATGAAGAGGTCAACAGCAATGCGGTGGAGGTCTATATCCACGGTCTGCGGCGCAAGCTGGGGGCAGGGCTGATTCAGAACGTGCGCGGGGTGGGTTACGTGGTGCCGACAGGCACGCAGGCCAAGGGTGCTGAGCCCGGGGCACACGAATCTGCTGGCGACGCTGCCACTCGCGGGCCGCAAGCATGAACGTGCTTCGATCGGTCCGTGCGCGCCTCCTGGTATTCCTGTTGGCCGCCATCGTGCTGTTTGCGATTGTGCAGGCGCTTGTCGCCTATCGCAGTGCCTTGTCGCAGGCAGATGACATGTTCGACAACCACCTGCAACGCACGGCGGTGTCGTTGGCGCGTGGCGCACCCGTATCGCCAGCGGGGGCGGGAGAAGAAGCCGGGGCCAACGACGAAGACCTGCTGATCCAGATCTGGAGCGCCGAAGGGGTACGCATCTATCGATCGACCCGTCGCATCGTGCTGCCCGAACAGATCGTGCTGGGCATGTCGACGGTGACCACGGCGCAAGCCAGCTACCGGATGTATTCCGTGGCCACGCCCACGCGCATCATCCAGGTCGGCCAGGACCTTGCCGTGCGCCAGCGTCTGGCGGGCGCCTTCGCCTGGCAGGCGGTGTTGCCGACAGCGGCGATGGCACCCTTGCTGATGATCATTGTCTGGTGGGTGGTGGGCTCGTCGCTGGCCCCGGTGGACCGCGTGCGCCGACAGCTTGCACAACGCCAGCCCGGCGATCTGCCGGGTATCGACGAGGGCGAGGTACCCGATGAGGTGCGTCCGCTCATTGCCGAAATGAATCTGTTGTTCGCGCGGGTGGACCGGGCTTTCAGTGCACAGCGCCAATTCGTTGGCGACGCTGCCCATGAACTGCGCACGCCGCTTACGGCCCTGAAGCTGCAGATCGATGCCTTGTCCCGCGCGCCGGACGATGCGTCGCGCGCACGTGCCGTGGCGCGGCTCGAGGCAGGGGTGGAACGCGCCCGGCGCCTGGTCGAACAATTGTTGCTGTTGGCACGGCAGGAGGCGACGCCTGTTGAGGCCGCCGAGCCGCCAGCCGAAGTCTCCTTGACGGACGCAGTCCGCCTGTCGATTGCCGATGCCTTGCCCCTTGCCCAAGCACGCGACATCGACCTGGGCATGGTGCGCGACGATGCGGCAATGGTGGCATTGGCGCCGGATGCCTTGCGCACCTTGCTGGGCAATCTGCTGGACAACGCCATCAAATACACGCCGATGGCAGGGCGTGTCGACGTGGGCGTGGCGAGCGAGCCGGGCGTGTGCCGGGTGTGGGTCGAAGATTCGGGGCCCGGCATTCCGGCTGCGGAACGCGCGCGCGTGTTCGAGCGCTTTGTGCGGCTGGATGGCACCTCGGGTGAGGGCACCGGCCTGGGGCTGGCCATCGTCAAGGCGATCGCCGACCGCGAGAACATTGCGGTCACGCTCGACGATTCGGCTGAACTGGGTGGCTTGCGCATCACGCTGCGGTTTCCGGTGCGCACGACGTCCAGGGTGGGCGCCGACAGCTCTGCATGACACCTGGACATGTACGGTGTCGAAACCTTTCGATACCGATGCCGGACGCTGATCTGACGGCTTTAAGTTTCGGCTAAGTCTCCGGGGAGAGGATGCATGCATCGAACTTACCCCTGGAGACCCACATGAAGACGCTTTCGCTTACCCGTACCCGCATGATGGCCGCGCTGGCGACGGCAGGCATTGTCGGCGCCGCCGGTAGCGCCATGCTGCAGCACGACGTGCATGCGCAGGCCGCACCGGCACCCATGGTGCAGACCAGCGCCTCGGTCGCCTTGCCCGATTTCGCGCAATTGGCCCAGCGTGTCGGCCCCGCTGTGGTCAACATCCGCGTGAGCGGCGTGACCAAGGTCAGCCGCGAAGAAGCCGCACAGGAAGACCCCTTTGCCCAGTTCTTCGGCCGCGGGCCGGGCCAGCAAGCCCCGCGCGAGCGGCAGATGCGTGGCCAGGGTTCCGGCTTCATCGTCGGTGCCGACGGCGTCATCCTGACCAACGCCCACGTGGTCAAGGGTGCCAAGGATGTCGTGGTCAAGCTGACCGACCGTCGCGAGTTCCAGGCCAAGGTTCTGGGCATCGATGAGAAGACCGATATCGCCGTGCTGAAGATCGATGCCAAGGACCTGCCGGTGGTGCAGATCGGCAAGGTGTCCGATGTGCAGGTGGGCCAGTGGGTGGTGGCCATCGGTTCGCCCTACGGTCTGGAAAATACCTTGACCGCAGGCGTGGTCAGCGCCACCGGCCGTTCCTTGCCCGACGACAGCGCCGTGCCCTTCATCCAGACCGATGTGGCGGTGAACCCGGGTAATTCGGGTGGTCCCCTGTTCAACCTGCGCGGCGAAGTGATCGGCATCAATTCTCAGATCTACAGCCAGACGGGCGGCTTCCAGGGCCTGTCCTTCTCGATCCCGATCGACGTGGCCTCGCGTGTGCAAGGACAGATCCAGCAGAATGGACACGCGTCCCACGCCCGCATGGGGGTGACCGTGCAAGAGGTCGATCAGACCCTGGCCGAGTCCTTCGGCCTGGATCGTCCGACCGGTGCGCTGGTGTCCTCGGTCGAGCCGGACAGCCCGGCTGCCAAGGCCGGATTGCGCTCAGGTGACATCGTGCTGGAAGCCGGTGGCAAGCCGGTGACGTCGTCGGGCAGTTTGCCGGTGCTGGTTACGCAGGCCATGCCGGGTGAAAAGCTGCCGCTGCGCATCTGGCGCGAGGGCAGTGCCAAGAACGTCGAGGTGACCCTGGCGGACGCAGCAACGCCGGCTGAAAAACGCGCCAGTGCGGGCGCGGCCAATCAAGGTCGACTTGGCCTGGCCTTGCAGGCCTTGCCGCCGGGCGCCTCGGAAGATGGCGGCTTGCTGATCGCCGGCGTGGCGGGCGCCGCGGCCCAGGCAGGTGTGCAACCGGGTGACGTGCTGCTGTCGGTCAACGGCGTGCCGGTCAAGGACGCGGCCCAGGTTCGCGGCCTGGTCACCAAGGCAGGCAATTCGGTGGCCTTGCTGATCCAGCGTGATGAGGCCCGGATCTTTGTGCCGGTGCGTCTGGGCAAGGAAGCCGGCTGAGCGGATGGCCCGGCATCAGGCAAGTAGGTGAACCTGCCGAGGCGGCGTCGCGAATGCGCGCCGCTTCGGCGCTACACTTCCTGGCATGCCGCTCAAAGTATTCGACCTTCAGTGCTCCCATCGCCATGTGTTCGAGGGCTGGTTCCAGTCGCGCGAAGAATTCGATTCGCAACTCGAGCGCAAGGAGATTGCCTGTCCGGTCTGCGGTGACACCACCATCGAACGAAAACTGTCGGCACCGAGGTTGAACATCGGCCACCTGCAGGCGCCGTCACCGGGCAACATCGATCCGGCAGTGGCGCGGCGCGAATTGATGCGCCAGGTCCGTGAGGTGATCAAGCAGACCGAGGACGTGGGCGAGGACTTTGCCGACGAAGCGCGCCGCATTCATCACGGCGTGGTGCCCGAGCGGGCCATCCGTGGGGTGACGACGCCGGACGAGCGCGAGGCGCTGGCCGACGAAGGCATCGAGGTGGTGTCATTGCCCAATATCGTGGACGACGACAAGCTGCATTGACCCTGCATGTGTCGATATGGACATCCAAAACAGAACAGCCGGCGCAAGCCGGCTGTTCTGTTTTGGCCCCCTGGCTGGCAAGGGGCCGGGCTTGCTGTGCTTAGCTGCTGTGCTTAGCGAACGCGGCTGCGGTATTCCGCGGTGCGCGTGTCGATTTCGATCTTGTCGCCAATATCGCAGAACAGCGGCACGGGCAGTTCCCAGCCGGTGTTGATCTTGGCGGGCTTCATCACCTTGCCCGAGGTGTCGCCACGGACAGCCGGTTCGGTATAGATGATTTCGCGCACGAGGATGGTGGGCAACTCGACCGAGATGGCCTTGTCGTTGTAGAACACCACTTCGCAGGGCATGCCTTCTTCGAGGTAGTTCAGGGCGTCGCCCATGCCTTCGGCTTCGACTTCGTACTGGTTGTACTCGGTGTCCATGAAGACATACAGCGGATCGGCGAAGTACGAGTAGGTGCACTCTTTGCGATCAAGCTGCACGACTTCAAACTTTTCGTCAGCCTTGTAGACGGATTCGCTGCCCGATTCGGTCAGCAGGTTCTTCATCTTGAGCTTGACCACAGCCGAGTTGCGACCGGACTTGTTGTATTCGGCCTTCAGCACGACGAGCGGGTCTTTGCCGACCATGATCACGTTGCCGACGCGGAGTTCCTGGGCGTTCTTCATGTGAGACTAACCTAACTGTTGGATTTCAAGGATGGTGCATTGAAGCGCGCAAAACATGTCCGGGAATGTGTTCCGGTTTTGCCGGATTGCCGGGTGTGTCTTTCGCCTGCTCCATGCATGCTGACTACGGGTGAGACCAATGACCAACCCGTGTAGGCAGATCCAAGATCCATGAGTGCAGCAAAACGAACTATTGTATACGCTTGCCGCCCGCAGATCGATCACGGGCAAAAGTCATCAGCCGATCGGCCAAGTCGTCCTGTTGTGCCAGCGCCTCAGTAAAACGTGTCGTCGCCTCGCGCCACGCCGTGTGCAGGGGCTCGGAAAGTGCGTCTGCCAAGGCTTCGGAAAACGACGCTGCGCTTGACGGCGCGCGGTTCCAGGCGCGGTTCAATGCCTCGATTTCCGGCGGCAAGCCAGCATGTGCCAACCACGCGTCCAGCTTGATCCAGTGTGCGTCTTCATCTTGCGGGTAGATTTGCCACAGCATCGGTCGGCCCGCCCAATGGGCGCGCACGAAGGAATCCTCGCCGCGCACCAGGTTCAGGTCTGCGGTCCACAGCAGGCGGTCGAAATCGTCCTGCGGGACCAGCGGGTAACGGGCAACTGTCACCTTGCCCATGCGGCCGGCATTCAGGCTCGGCGCCGCGCCCTGGGGAACCGCAAGTAGGGTGTCGCCCGGCGCCTGGGCCAAGCCTGCGAGCAAGTCGTCGATTGGCGCGTGCGGATAGCAGAAAAGCGTTGCCAGACGCACGCCGGGCACCTGCGCAGGCAAGCCCAGTCGGGCAAGCAGCGCAGCCTGGGCCGCAGCATCATTGCGCCATGCGTTGCGGGCGGCGATCAGGCCGGGCTCGCGCAGCAACCCCCCGGTGCGGACCGAAAACCCCGGGAAAAAGAAGTATTTCAGGCTGCCGTCTGGCCGGTGCGAGGGCAGGGCGTGGCAGTCCTCGATCCAGGTTTCGGCGCTGAGGTATTCCAGATTGATCCAGATCGGCTGCGGGCTGGCCGCGCGCAGGCGCTCGACGAAGCGTGGCGGTGGGTCGCAGGCAAAGGCCTCGATGATGAGGTCGCCAGGGGACAGATCAGGCGCGTCGGACGTCCAGTGCACGATGTCGATGCCTGCCACATGCTGCTGGGCAGCCCTCGCGTCAATGCCGGGTTGGATGCGCGAAAAGCTCTCCAGGTCATCCACCCACAGGCGCAGCGCCGCGCCGTGGCCATGCGCCAGCCTGCGCGCCAGCCGCCAACAGACACCGATGTCGCCATAATTGTCGACAACGCGACAGAACAGATCGATCTGCAAATCAGGACTCCGTAAAACCCACTGCAAGGGGCGGACGGCTAGGATAACCGGCCGACGATGCCGGGCACTGCACGCTGGCGCTGCGTTTTTGCTGCGTTCATGCTTGTTATCGGACTCAAGTTGCCTGTAATTGTGGCGAAATCAGGGAAACGTCCATGCATATTGTTGCAACGCGGAACCCGGGCGCACCGTTGGCGGTCTCATTACGATGAATTCGGTCATTTCGCCCATGAAAAATATCTTTTCCCGTCCTCGTCGCTGGATTGCCGCCGCCGTCGTCGCTGTCATGGGCGTGACCGGATGCAATACCTTTGATGCGTGGCAGCGCAAAACCATCTTTTCGGTGGCCACCGATGGTCGTTGGCATCAAGAGCCCACGCGCGGTACGGAAGAGTTCGACATCGCGCTGGAAAACGGCGACAAGGTGCACGCCTGGTATTGGAAAAATCCCGATCCCAAGGCCGCTACTGTCTTGTACCTGCACGGTGCGCGCTGGAACCTGAACGGCAGCGCCTTCCGCTTCGACAACTGGACCGAGATGGGCTTCTCGGTGCTGGCGATCGACTATCGCGGCTTTGGCAAGTCGACCAACCGGCTGCCGTCCGAGACCACGGCCTACGAAGACGGCCTGGCGGCCTTGAAAGAGCTTGCCAAGCGCCAGCCTGACCCGTCCAAGCGCTTTGTGTATGGGCACAGTCTGGGTGGTGCAGTGGCCGTTCACCTGGCTGCCTACAACGTCAAGGCAGAGCCCTTCGCCGGGCTCATCGTCGAGTCGAGTTTCACCAGCATTGCAGACATGGTGCGCACGCTGCGCTGGGGCTGGATTCCTGGCTTGCCCGCGCTGGTGACGCAGCAATTCGATTCGCGCAGCAAGCTGTCGAAGGTCGATACCCCCTTGCTGCTGATCCACGGCACTGCCGATGGCTTCGTGCCGCTGCGCATGAGCGAGGAATTGCTGAAAGCCGCCACTGCCGTGCCGGATGGCTACCGCCGTCTGTTGAAGATCGAAGGCGGCAACCATTCCGGCAGGCGTGGGCTTGCGAATAAAGACTACCGCGATCCGATCCGTGCCTTCGTGCGCGATGCGGGTGCCCGCTACAGCACGGCAGTGGCCGCTACCACGTCAGGCTGAGCGCCTCGAAGGTCTCGGTGGGACGAACCAGCTGGTCTTGCGCGGCTACCAGCGGCAAGTCGCGCTTGCCGGGGGCGGTGCGCGAGACCAGTGCGTACAGGCTGCTGACGCCCAGTGCGGCAGCCTGCTCGATCGGCCGGCCGTTCACCACGTGGCCCAGCACCACCGCCGAGAACACATCGCCCATGCCGTTGGGCAAGGGGTCCAGATCGATGAACGGCGTGTGCACGATCCACGCGCGTTCGCTCGTCACCACCAGGGTGCTGAGTTGATCCGGGGGCAGGTCGGGCGTGCGCAGGCTGGTGATGATGATGGTCTGCGGACCCGGACGGCGCGGGCTGCCCAGCAGTTCACGCGCAGCGTCCACGGCGGCCCGGGTCGACTCGATCGTGGTTCCGTGCAGCAGCTCGAACTCGTAGTGATTCGGCGTGATGATGCTGGCGTATTGCAGTGCCCGGCTGCGCAAGAAGTCGGGAATGCCGGGGCGCACGAACACGCCACGGCCGACATCACCCATCACCGGATCGCACAGGTAGACCAGTTCAGGCCGCTGCTTGCGGATTTCCTGCACCGCCGACAGGATCACTTCACCGATCGCCGCATCGCCCAGATACCCCGACAACACGGCCTGGCAGCGTTCCAGCACACCGCGTGCGCGCAGCCCGTCCAGCACGTCGTTGATGTGCTCGGCCGAAAACACCTGGCCCTTGAACTCGCCGTAGCCGGTGTGGTTGGAGAACTGCACCGTATGCACGGCAACTGGTTGCGCGCCCAGCAACTGCAGCGGCAGCATCGCCGCCGCATTGCCGACGTGGCCATAGGCCACGTGGGACTGGATCGACAGCACCAGCGGGGGCGTGGCGAGCGTGCTCATCGCTTCTGGTACTGCTGCGTGCCGAACAAGGCCTCACGGGCCTTGTCGTCAGTGATCGGACGACGCAGCTCGGCCAGTACGGCCACGCCGCGTTGAACGGCGGGGCGCGCTGCAATCACCTCGAACCAGCGCTTCACGTTCGGGAATTCCTCGATCGCGATGCCCTGGTTTTCATAGGAACGAATCCACGGCCAGGCAGCCATGTCGGCAATCGTGTATTCCTCGCCACCCAGGTAGGCGCTTTCGCCCAGACGCTTGTCCAGCACGTTGTACAGGCGCTTGGTCTCGTTGGTGTAGCGATTGATGGCGTATTCGATCTTCTCCGGCGCGTAGTTGCGGAAGTGGTGCGTCTGGCCAAGCATGGGGCCCAGACCGCCCATCTGGAACATCAGCCACTGCAGCACCGTGAAGCGCTCCGCGTCGCTGTCGCCCAGGAAGCGGCCGGTCTTGCTGGCCAAGTACAGCAGGATCGCGCCCGACTCGAACAAGGCGAAGGGTTCGCCATCGGGGCCGTTCGGGTCGAGGATCGCGGGGATCTTGTTGTTCGGGCTGAGCGCCAGGAAATCGGGGTCGAACTGCTCGCCCGCACCGATGTCGATGGCGTTCACGCTATAGGGCATCTGCAGCTCTTCGAGCAGGATGTGAACCTTGTGACCGTTGGGCGTGGGCCAGGAAAACAGCAGTACCGGCAGCTCTTCAGCACCGTTGAGGCTTTGCTTGCGTTGGGATTTCTTGGACATCGGATCTCCGGCTAAACGGATGGTGGCTGCCAGGGCAGCCCGGGTTATTCCCGATTATGTGCCAAACCCCCGCAGACGGGAAAGCCGCCGCGCGGGCGGCATAATCGGTCGACACCCTTTTTGTCCAGGAGAAGCAATGCAGGCGATCGTATGCAAGGCGTGGGGCCCACCCGAGGATCTGGTGCTGGCGTCGGTGGATCTGCCGGCCCTGCAGCCGGGCCAGGTGCGAATTCGCGTGCGTGCTGCCGGCGTGAACTTCCCGGACGTGCTGATCGTGCAGAAGAAGTACCAGCAACAACCTGCCTTGCCGTTCACCCCGGGCAATGAAGTGGCGGGTGAAGTGATCGAGGTCGCATCCGATGTGGTGCACCTGCGCCCGGGCGATGCGGTGGTGTCCTTCTGCAATCTGGGTGGCTTTGCCGAGGAAGTGATCGCCCCGGCCGATGCGACCCATCCGATGGCGCCAGGCTTGAGTTTCGAGACGGCCGCAGCGTTCACCTTGACCTACGGCACGTCCTGGCATGCCTTGTGTGATCGGGCTGCGCTGCGGGCCGGCGAGACGGTGCTGGTGCTGGGCGCATCCGGCGGCGTGGGCCTGGCGGCCATCGAGATTGCGCGTGCGGTTGGCGCACGTGTGATTGCGGCAGCGTCCAGTACGGAGAAGCTGGCCTTGTGCCGCGAGCACGGTGCCGATGCCTTGATCGACTACGAACACGAGGATTTCCGCGAGGCGATCAAGCGCCATACGGATGGCCGCGGGCCGGACGTGATCTTCGATCCGGTCGGCGGCAAGTATGCAGAGCCTGCATTCCGCAGCATTGCGTGGCGAGGGCGCTACCTGGTGGTGGGCTTTGCCAATGGCCAGATTCCGGCGGTGCCGTGGAACTTGGCCTTGCTCAAGAGCGCATCCCTGGTGGGTGTGTTCTGGGGCGAGTTCGTGCGCCGCGAGCCGCAGGCGCATGAGGCGGGCATGGCTACGTTGTCGGGTTGGTTGTCGGAAGGGAAGCTGCGTCCGCATGTCTCGAAGACCTATCCCTTGGTAGAGACGGCGCAGGCCTTGATCGATCTACGAGATCGGCGGGCGACAGGGAAGTTGGTGATCGTTCCGTGAAGCGGTGGAGGCGTGCCGCTGTGTAATCGATCGCGGAGATCAATGGTGTTGTTCCGCTGTGTAGCCAGTCGCGGTGCCGTGTATCGGCTCGTGCGAAGCGTCCGGGCGGGCAGGGCTCCCGCCTGCTCCGCACCACCCGATCTTCGCCCGACCCAATACACGACCCCGCGCCTTCAAGTTCTCTCGGGTTAAACGCCAATCCCGCCTTCGGATGACCCAACATCTCTGGCTGCTCGGATGCTGTAAGCGTCTCCGGGCCACTGACAGCCACCGTTCTTGAATGCCACCCGGCTGGCATCGGGGACTGGCTGGTCAGGTCGCCACGAAGCGACTCAACGGCTCACGGTTCTGACCGTTCTTGACGTGCCTTTTACGCTCCGACAACTGACGAGGTCAGTGCCCGTCTGACGGGTGTGGTGACTTGGAAGCGGGTGGCCGCGCGCCAGCGCAATGCGACGACGGGTTCGGGGCGCTGGGGCCGCCTGTGCCCCAGCCTTTCTCCGCATGCTATTGCCGTGCGGCCACCCGCGTCCAAGTCACCCCGCCCATAAGACGGGCGATGACCTAGTTGGGAGTTGCAACGTAAAAGGTCGCTGAAGAACGCAGCGATGCGTGAGCCGCAAGGCCGCTTCGTGGCGACCTGGCCAGCCAATCCCCGATGCCAGCCGCTTGGCAATTAAGGAACGTGGCTTCCAGCAACTGGGAGCCGCGTACAGCATCCGAGCAGCCAGAAGATTGCGTTCGTCCACAGGCGGGATTGGCTTTTAATCAAGATGTTTTGAAGGCGTGGGGTCGTGTATCGGGTCGGGCGAAGATCGGGTGGTGCGGAGCGGGCGGGAGCCCCGCCCGCCCGGACGCTTCGCACGAGCCGATACACGGCACCGCGACTGGCTACATAGCGGCACACCGGCTCGAAGCACGCCGACTGACCACCCACCCCCAAGCGCAAGATCAATGAAAATGCGTAGGCGCCGTATCTGCTTCGTGCGGCATTTCCGCGTGCACCAGCTCCCCGGTCGGATCCGGGAAGAACGGCGCGCCGCAATCGTCGCAGAACTCCAGCGGCAACAACTCGCCGATGCGGCGCACATCGCTCACGCCCAGCGAATTCAACAACTCCACGATCTCGTCCTGCGGATCCGCATCCGGTGCCGCATCTTCCTCGCGCCCGTACACCGGCCACACCGTCCCGTACACCACCTCATTGCGATTGCGCGCCGTGAAGCCGATGCGGAACTCTTCCACCTGCGACTCACCGCAGCTCGCAATCACCGCACGAATCTGCGAGGGCTCAAGTGTCAGCGCACCCGCCAGCCACGCCACTGCCGCACGCACCGACAAGGGACGCACGCGACGATCTGCCTCGCGGTTGCTGACGTAATACGCGTCCGGCAACAGCACCTCGACACCGCAGCCCGGCAGCAAGCTGGCAAAGGTCGGTTCGGCTTGCGCCACCCAGGCGGCCAGGCAGGTCTCGCGGGTCGCTTCGCGGCCCAGGCCTTCCTGCCAGCGGAAAAGCGCACCGCCTTCTTTCACTGCGATTGCCCCCACCACATAACGCGTGTCGGCCAGCAGGTTCGCCACTTCTTCGTTGCCGGCGCGCAGTGCGCCTGAGGGCAGGCCCAATGCTTCCGAACCCAATTGCTTCAACCACTGACGCGTGGTGCCGAAATTGCGCGGCATCTGGTCGATGCTGTATAGCGTGGGCGCCAGCGCCAACGACACGTCGGACGCCAGGATATGGCCGTGCAACTGCGCGCGCAGGGCGTCCAGCGCATCGCTGCGGATCGGGCCGACGGGAATGGTGTAGCGCGTCCACGCCGCCACCGGAGCCACGATCAACAGCGCGTCGTAGCGTTCGCCGTCGCGTTCCAGCACGATCGACTCGGACAGCGTCTCGGCAATCTCGATCAGCATTTCGTAGCCGCCCGGATGCTTGGGCAACAGATGATCAAGTGCCTGGTCGAGTGCGCCGTCCTGCTCGGACTGCAGTTGTTTGGCGACCAGGGATTCGAGTTCGCGCTCCCAGAACCGGTCTTCGACGCGGCTGCCAGAGCCGTCGAGCGAAAGCGACAGCGCAATGAGACGCTCGGCATCGCGGCCGAGACGGGGACGAACAGGATTGCGGGAACGGGCCATTGAAGGGTCAGGCTGCTTTGATTGAAGATGCGACAGCCAGTTTACCGCGCTCGTCCTTCCTCGGATGCGGGCGCTGATGCGCCAGCCAGGGTGCGCCAGTTGTCCCAATCCGGTGCCGGCCCGAATGCCTGCACCAGATAGTCCAGCAGCACCCGCAACTTGGCTGACATATGACGGCGGCTGGGGTAGATCGCATAGATGCCCAGTTCCTGCATTTCCCAGCCGGGCAGCACTTCCACGAGCCTGCCCGCAGCCAGATCAGGCCCCACCAGGAACGTGGGCTGCGCAATGATGCCCTGGCCGGCAAGCGCGGCCGCGCGCAAGGTGTCGCCGTTGTTGGCATGGACCGGCCCTGCAACCCGTACCTTGCAGACCTCGTCTTCGCGGCACAGCGTCCAGTCGTCGCCCGGGGTCATGTAGCTGTTGGAGAGGCAGCGGTGCTCTGCCAGGCTGGCAACGGTGCCGGGCGTGCCATACCTGGCCAGATAGGCAGGCGCTGCGCAGACGACCATGCGTGCCGGCGCCAGCTTGCGTGCCACCAGGCTGGAATCGACCAGGCGACCCACGCGGATCGCCGCATCGAAGCCGTCTTCCAGCAAGTCCACCAGGCGATCGGTGACGCTGAGTTCCAGCGAGATGTCAGGATAGCGCGACAGAAAATCAGGCCAGCGCGGCGCCAGGTGATGAATGCCGAAGCTGACGGGCACGCTCAGCTTGATCACGCCCTTGGCTTGCAAGGCGGTGGCGCCGACTTCGGAGTCCGCGTCGGCCAGATCGTCCAGGATCTGTCGGCAGCGCGCGTAATAGGCGCTGCCGCCTTCGGTCAGAGACAGCTTGCGCGAGCTGCGCTGAATCAGGCGGATGCCCAGTCGTTCCTCCAGGTGCGCCACGTAACGCGTCACGCTGGCAACCGAGGTGTTCAAGCTGCGTGAGGCCGCCGAAAAGCTGCCTGCGTCCACCGCCTGCACGAAGATTTCCATCGCACGTAGTCGATCCATATTTGCTTCTCCACCGGGCGACGCCTCGTTCGAGGCCTGCATCCCCTTGGTCATTGAGCCCGTAAACGGTCACCAAGTCCGTGCCGCTTTTGCAGGATTTGCAACAAAGCGCGCGGTTTCTCGGCACCGGAACGGCAAGGCAAGGTGCAGGTCGTGGACGGCGCAAACCGGCGCATTACAATGGCCGAGTGGGCCCGCGCTGCGGGGGCGCACAGGGCAGTTGCCGTCGTTGCCGCATGCGTTGGGACAAGTCCTTGAGTCGTATCCAATTTCGCAAAATGCATGGTCTGGGCAATGATTTCATCATCATCGACGCCCGTGTCCAGAACATCGCTGCGCTTACGCCCGCCGTCATCGCGGCCATTTCCGACCGCCAGCGCGGCATTGGCGGCGATCAGGTGGTGGTGCTCGAGCAAAGCCTTCATGCGGACGCAGATGTGTTCATGCGCATCTACAACCCCGATGGCCTGGAATGCGAAGCCTGTGGCAACGCCACGCGCTGCGTGGGCGCCATGATGCTGGCCGAAACGGGGCGTGACCGGGTTGGCATACAGACCGTCGCAGGCGTGCTCTACGCCTGGCGCCAGGGTGCGCATTACGCGGTCGACATGGGCGTACCGCAGACGCAGTGGGACGCCATCCCGCTGGCCGAGGCATGCGATACGCTTCACGTGGACGTGGGCCCGGGACCGCTTTCCGACGGGGTTGCCACCAGCATGGGAAATCCGCACGTCACCTTCTTCGTTCCCGATCTGGTCGGCATCGATATGACCGTGCTGGGGGCGCCCTTGGAACGGCATCCCATGTTCCCGCAACGGGCCAACATCGGCGTGGCGCAGGTATTGGCCCCTGACCGTCTGCGTTTGCGGGTGTGGGAGCGCGGTCCGGGCCTGACGCTTGCCTGCGGTACCGGATCGTGCGCGGCTCTGGTGGCTGCCCACCGACGCGGCTTGACCGGGCGACGGGCGACTGTCGAACTCGATGGTGGCTCGCTGGTGATCGACTGGCTGGAGAATGGGCGCGTCGAGTCGACGGGGCCCGTCTCACACGCATTCGATGGCAGCTTCGATTCGGCCGACTATGTCGCTTCCCCTATATAGGCCGGAATATCTTTTGCTGCGCTGTAACTTGTCGGCCGAACTGTTCCGTAAGGACTTCTACGCTTCGGTAAGTTGGCTAAAATGCGCTGGTTGATGTCCTTTCACTTCATCGTGGGTAGGCTCGTTCCAGGCCGGAACAAGCATCCCTTTGTTGCTCGTGGGGTTTGCCTGCCTATTCATTTTTCTCCGGGAATCCATGCTTTCTGACGACGCCATCGCGCAACTCGAAGCAAATTGTGCGCGGGAGCCGATCCAGATTCCGGGTGCGATCCAGCCGCACGGATTTCTGATCGCCTTCGTCGAACAAGACGCCACGGTGCGGTATGTCAGCGGCAATCTTGCCCAGTTTCTGGCGAGCACCCCGGACAGCTTGATCGGACAGCCGGTGACCGTGCTGCGGGAAGAGCTGGGCGCCTCGCTGACAGATGCTGCCGAGCAGCTGCTTGCCAACGCCGATGGCCCGATGCATGTCGGGTCCATCAGCTTGCAGGGCGCAAGCGGTCAGCGCGAACGCTTTGAATTGCTGTTGCACCGGCGTGGACCGCTGGTCATCGCAGAACTCGAGCCGGTGGCCGCGCCCACCCAGGCGCAGTTCGCGTCCATGTACCCGGTCGTGAACGCCTTCGTATCCCGCATCCAGGCCGCTCAGACGATCGACGCCATCTGCGCCACTGCTGCCGAAGAGGTCAAGCGACTGACGGGCTACGGCAGGGTGGTGACCTACAGTTTCGACGCCGATGGTCACGGACACGTCAATGCCGAAGTGATCGACGAGGGCTATGAGTCCTTCCTCGGCCTGCGATTCCCCGCGTCCGACATTCCGGTGCAGGCGCGTGCGTTGTACCTGAGCAATCGCATTCGTGTGATTCACGATGCCAACTACGTCCCGTCGCCGGTACTGCCCGCGCAGGACGCGGACACCGGATTGCCGCTGGACATGAGCCTGTGCGCCTTGCGCAGCGTGTCTCCGGTGCATCTGCAGTACATGCGCAACATGGGAACGCTGGCTTCGATGTCGATGTCCATCATCGTGGAAGGCAAGCTCTGGGGCCTGGTTTCCTGCCATCACGCCACGGCCAAGCCGGTGTCCATCCACACCCGATCCGCCTGTGATGTGCTGGGCCGCATGCTGTCGCTGCAGGTGGAGGCCAAGGAAGCCAACAGCGAGGCGCTGCGCCGCCTGAAACTGCGCAACGTCATGGTGCGCATGTTGTCCGCCATGTCCGACCGTGATCGCCTGGGTATCGGCCTGACGCGGGCACCGCAACCCATTCTGGACTTTGCGCATGCCGGCGGCGCGGCCGTGATCTATGGTGCCGATTGCGATGTGGCAGGTGTTACTCCGAACCGTGACGTCATTGCACAGATCTCGCAGTGGCTGTTCGACCGCGGTGAGCGCGAGGTCTTTCACACCGATCGCCTGTCGCGCCTCGCGCCGCAGTTCGCATCATGTGCAGACGTTGCAAGTGGCTTGCTGGCCATTTCGATCTCGGAACGCCATCCCAACTACGTGATGTGGTTCCGTCCCGAGGTGCCGCGCACGGTGGCGTGGGCCGGTCGTCCGGAGAAGAGCGCCGACGATCACGGGCGACTGAACCCACGTACCAGTTTCAACCTCTGGGAAGAAATCCTGCGTGAACGTTCGCTGCCCTGGGAACGCGCCGAGATCGACGCCGCTGCCGAGATGCGCACGACGGTGCTCAGCGTGGTCTTGCGCCGTGCCGAGGAACTTGCCGAACTCGCCCTCGAACTGGGGCGGCTGAACAAGGAACTGGAAGCTTTCTCGTACAGTGTGTCGCACGATCTGCGCGCGCCATTGCGCCACATCGCCGGCTATGCCGAGTTGCTCAGCGAGATGGAAGGCGACAAACTGGCTGAGCGCTCGGCGCGTTACCTTGAGCACATCAACGAGGCAGCGCAGTTTGCAGGCCTGTTGGTGGACGGATTGCTGACCTTCTCGCAGATGGGGCGTTCGGCGCTGACCATGCGGGAAGTGGATGTCGATGCATTGGTGCAGCAGGTCATTCGTGAACTTGCGCCCGATACCCAGGGTCGCAGCATTGATTGGGTTATCCGCGACCTGCCCAATATGTACGGGGACGGCTCGTTCCTGCATCTGGCTTTGCGCAACCTGCTGTCGAACGCGATCAAGTACACGCGGACGCGCGAACAGGCGCGTATCGAGATCAGCAGCTTCACGACCGAGTCCGAACAGGTCTTGTTCGTGAAAGACAACGGGGTGGGTTTCGATTCGCGCTTCGTGGACAAACTGTTTGGCGTATTCCAGCGCCTGCATCGCATGGAGGACTTCGAGGGCACAGGCATCGGCCTGGCGAATGTCCGGCGCATCGTCGAGCGTCACGGCGGGCGTGTATGGGCTGAAAGCGAAGAAGGCGCGTCAGCTACGTTCTATATGGCTTTGCCCACCGCCCAAAAGGCACAGACCGTGGCCAAAGACGACCTCTTACCGAACTGATTATGCTGAAACCGATACTGCTCGTAGAAGACAATCCCAAAGACCTCGAGTTGACCTTGCTGGCACTGGAACGCAGTCAGCTGGCCAACGAAGTGATCGTGGTGCGCGACGGCGCGGATGCGCTGGATTGCCTCATGCGACGAGGCAATTTCGAAAGCTGGCTGGATGGAAATCCGGCTGTGATTCTGCTCGATCTCAAGCTGCCCAAGGTGGACGGGCTCGAGGTCCTGCGCACGATTCGCGAGCACGCGAATCTGCGCAGTATCCCGGTGGTCATGCTGACCTCCTCGCAAGAGGAATCCGACCTGGTACGGGCTTACGAACTGGGCGTGAACGCCTATGTCGTCAAGCCGGTCAGCTTCCCCGACTTTGTTGCTGCGATCTCCGAGATCGGCGTGTTCTGGGCCGTCGTGAACGAGCCGCCACCGGGCTCGATGCGTCTGCTTCGCGACGCGAGACAATAGGAGACGGGATGTTGTTACCCTCTGGCGATCTGGGCGCTGCGCCAGGCGCCGCGTCCGCAAGGACACGTTTGCTGATGGTCGAAGACGACCCGCGCGACGCCGAGCTGGCCTTGTTCAAGCTTGAACGTGCGGGCTTGGATATCGACGCCACCATGGTCGACAACGAGGAGGCGTTCCGCGCCGCCTTGTCCAAGGACCGTTACGACATCATCGTGTCGGACTTCCACCTGCCCTCGTTCACCGGTGCGGCAGCGCTTGATATTGCCCAAGCCCTGGCGCCTGACACGCCCTTCATCGTGGTCTCCGGCATGTTGGGCGAAGAGCGTGCCGTCGACATGGTGCGCAGTGGCGCGACCGACTACGTGCTGAAGCAGCGCCTGGAGCGCTTGCCGATGGTGGTCAGCCGGGCCTTGGCCGAAGCGCAGGAACGCGATCGTCGGGCGCTGGCCGAAGCACGCCTGTCCGACCGCGAAAGCTATTTTTCCCAGCTCGTCGAAACGCTGCGCGATTTCTCGGTGTCATCCTTGAATGAAGCGGGTGTGATCACCAGTTGGAATGCCGCGTCCGAGCGCATTTTTGGTTACCCCGCATCGGCCGTGGTTGGCCGAAGCTGCGCGCTTTTCGAAGTGCAGGGCAGCAGCGAGATTCGCCCCGAAGACGAATTGCGGGCAGCCAGCGAGGCCGGCAGCATTTCCAGTGATCGTTGGCTGCGGCGCCAGGACGGCAGCCTGTTCCATGCGGCCATCGTCACCACGGCCATCGTGGTCGATGGCAAACCGCGCGGCTATTCGCGCATCGTGCGCGACACCACCGACGCCCGGCTTGCTGCCGATCTGCTGGTGTCCGCGAAAGAGCAGGCCGAGGTTGCCAATCGCGCCAAGGACCGTTTCCTGGCTGTGTTGTCGCATGAACTTCGCAGCCCGCTCAATGCGATTTCCGCGGCGGTCGGCATCCTGGCGTTCGACGCCAGCCTGTCAGACATCAATCGCCGGTCGGTCGAACTGATCCAGCGCAATGTGCGGGCCGAGGCCCGGCTGTTCGACGACTTGCTGGACATCTCGCGCATCGTCAACGACAAGTTGCCGCTTTCCTTGGACGTGGTCGACGTGTCCGCGCTGCTGCGCAATACCGCAGACAGTTTCCGGCCGGAAGCGCAGGCAGCCGGCATCACCTTGCAGGTGGCTGCCGACACGCGCGTGATCAACGTGTGGGCCGATGCACTGCGCCTGCAGCAGATCCTGTCCAATCTGCTGAAGAACGCGATCAAATTCTCGTCGCGCGGCGACCGCATCGATGCCAGCCTGTCGGTTCAGGACGATGAGGTGTCGATCCGCATCACCGACACCGGCATCGGGATTTCCGAGGCAGATTTTTCGCGTATCTTTGTGGCCTTCGAGCAGGGTGAAGAAGACCCGCAGCGGCAGCGCGGCGGGCTTGGCCTGGGCCTGGCGATTGCCGACTCGCTGGCGCGCCAGCACCGCGGCCGCCTGAGCGTGAGCAGCCCGGGCGTGGGCCAAGGGTCCAGCTTCACGCTTACGCTTCCGGTCCATGACAGGCCGATTTCCGAATTGCAAGACGAGGCCTCACACGTGCAACAGTCCCAGGGCAATCTGCGTATTTTGCTGGTGGAAGACAGCGAAGACGCTGCCGAAATGATGAACGAACTGCTGTCGCTGATGGGCTATGAGTGCACAGTGGCCAGCCGCGTCAGCATTGCGAAGCGGGTGCTTGGCCAGCAACACTTCGATGTCTTGCTGTGCGACATGGGCTTGCCCGATGGCGACGGCATCGACGTGCTGAAAGACTTCGACATGTCGCTGGGCCAGATGGCGATTGCCATCACCGGTTATGGCATGCAAGAGGACATCCAGCGCAGCATCGCCGCCGGTTTCTCCGAGCACATGACCAAGCCCATCGATTTCGATCGGCTCGAGCGCGCGCTGATGTCGGCCAAGCGCATAGAGCGTCGGAGCCAGGCATGAGCGTCACGGCTGCCAGCGCATCGGTACTCGAGGCCTTGCGCGCCGGCACTGGTGGCGACCACGCCACGCTGGACGCCTCACTGAACCTGATGCGTGAGGACTACAGCCGCGCCGAGTACCTGCGTACCTTGGCGGCGTTCTACGGTTTTGTGACCGCCTGGGAGGCCCAGGTATTGCCACAGGCTGCAGATGTCGGTCTGAGCCTGCAGGCGCAGGCTGGCAGGTTGCGGGAAGACCTGCAGGCATTCGGCGTGGACGCCGACCGCCTGCCCCTGGCAAGCGGTGATGCCTTGCCCGACACCAGCACCCGGGCTGCGCTGTATGGCAGCAGCTATGTGATGGTCGGCTCGCGCCTTGGCGCGCGCATCATCGGCCCGCGCCTGATGAAGCACTTCGGCATCGATGAGCACAACGGATGCGCCTATTTCGGGGGCGACGCCGAGGCTACCGGTCCGGCCTGGCGCCTTTTTCGCCAGCAGCTGGAAGCGGCACTGGGCCCTGACGAACATCAGGCAGCGGTGGCGGCTGCACGCGAAACCTTTGCGCGCTTCCATCAGTGGCTCGTGATGCACGACGCCACTAGCGACGTCAAACCAGCCTGAGTCCTGGCCCCGGGGTGACATAGTCTTCGACAAGCCGCACCGACGCCTTCACACCCCGTAGAACCAGGCGGTGACCCGGGGCAGCAGCCACGGTGTCAGCACGGCGGTGAGCACGCCGTTCAAGCCCATCCCCAGCCCCGCAAACGCCCCCATTTCCGCATTGACCTGGAAGGCCCGCGCCGTGCCGATGCCGTGCGAGGCCACGCCCAGCGCAAAGCCCCGGATCTCGGGCGTGCGGATGCGCAGCATGTTGAACAGGAAGCGCGCACTGATCGCACCGAAGATGCCGGTGCTGATCACCAGTACGGCGGTGAGTGCCGGCAGTCCGTCGAACTTTTCGGCCACTGCCATCGCAATCGGCGTCGTTGCGGATTTCGGCGCGGCAGACACCGCCAGCGGACGTCCGCCGCCAAACAGCGCCACCAGGCTGATCGAGGACAGGATGGCGGTTGCCGACCCCGCCAGCAGCCCCGCCATCAGGGCGACAAAATTACGCTTCAGGCGCTGCACCTGGCGCGCCAGCGGGATCGCCAGGGCAACAGTGGCGGGTCCAAGCAGGAAGTGGACGAACTGCGCGCCAGAGAAGTAGCGTTGGTAGGACGTGCCGGTCAGCGTCAGGATCGCCACGATCAGCGCAATGGCCATTGCCACCGGGTTGGCCAGCGGCGAAAAACCTGCGCGGCGATAGATCGAGAACGCAATCACATAGGCGCACAGCGTAAGCGTCAGTCCCATCAGCGGCGAGGCCGACAGATAGACCCAGATCGAAGAAAGTTCGGTCAGGTTCGGCATGTCAGCCTGCCTTGGTGGGCGTGGTTTCCGGCGTGTTCACCGGTGTACTTACCAGCGCTTTTACCGAATTCGCGGTCTGCGCCTGCGCGCCGCCGGGCAGGGCAGGGTCGGCGATCGGTTCGGGCGGCGTGTTCCGCCACAGCAGTCGCAACACCAGCGCCGTGACCGCCAGGGTCAGGGTGGTGCCGATCACCAGCGAGGCCAGCACTGCCAGCCAGTGGCCTTCCACGCTGCTGGCGGCGGCCATGATGCCGACGCCAGCCGGCACGAACAGCAGCGACAGATGGCTGAGCAAGGCGTTACCGGTGGCCTCGATCTTTTCCATCAAGGTGGGCGAGAGCAGCAGCGCCAGGAAGAGCAGCAACATGCCGATGACCGGACCGGGGACGGGCAGGGCCAGGGCATGGCTGATGGCTTCACCCAGGCATTGGAAGATCAGCAGGACGGCGAAGGCGAACAGCATCGGGGTCTCGGTTGAAAACGCGGCCTGTATTGTGACGGCAACCGCGGGCGCACGCACGCGTTGATGCCTGCCTGCCAACACCTCTGCGCTGGCTGCTTGCGCGGCAGATCGGTCTCGGTGCAGGACGTGGAACCTTATTGGCCATCCGGTTACTCAAGGGTGCGGTACGCCTCCTTCCGAGTGCATGCCGACTCACGAGGAAACGAAGCATGGCATTACCCATTTTTTTGGCGGTGCCCCTTGGGCCGACACTGACCATCACCACCGACCGGGCGACACTCGGTGTCGGCGACACCGCAACGATCACGTTCACGTTCTCGGAAGATCCCGGCGCCACGTTCACCTGGAATGGCAGTTCTGGTGACGTGAGTGTCACCGGGGGGACAGTTTCAGCGATTTCCGGCAGTGCGCTGATTCGAACGGCGACATTCACGCCTACCCCTGGCACGAATGCCGGTTCTGCCAGCATATCGGTCGCGGCAGGGAGCTACGTGGACGGGTCTGGCAATCCTGGCGGCGCGGGCAGTCCGCTGACGATTACCTACGACACATTGCGCCCAAGCGCCCCGGCCGTGCCCCGGTTGGACGCAGGCAGCGACAGCGGCGCAAACAGCGGTGACGGCGTCACAGCCGTCCGTCGGCCGAGCTTCCATGGTGACGCGGGCAGTGTCGAAGCGAACGCGACGGTCGCGCTTTACGATTCGGACGGCGTGACCCAGATCGGCAGTGCAACCGCCCTGGCCGACGGTAGCTGGCAGGCGACTGTCACAAGCAATCTGATGGACGGCGTGCACTTGATCACGGCGAAGGCCGTCGACGGCGCTGGCAATGCCAGCAGCGCGTCGCCGAGCAGGTCCGTCACCGTCGACAGCAGCGTGCCGGTAGCGCCCGCCAGCCTGGCGCTTGCCACGGCCAGCGACACCGGTGCGCTGGGTGATGGTCGTACGACGGATAGCCGTCCGACCATCGAAGGCGTGGCCGAGGTGGGCGCCACTGTTGTGCTTTATGACGGTGCCACCGAGATCGGCAGGACGACCGCGAACGCGGACGGCAAGTGGGGCGTCGTCGTCCCGCTGTCGGTCGGCAGCCATTCGCTGAAGGCAACGCAGCAAGACACAGCGGGCAACCTGTCTGTGACCAGTGCTGCATTTGCGCTCATCATCGAGTCGCCGCCTGTTCCCCCGTCGCCGCCGGACAACCCGGGCATCTTGGTCGACGGCGTGCTGGTGCAGACCGGCATCACGATCCTGCCCGGCGGCATTGCGGGCAGCACGCTGTCGATTCCCGTCGTGACATCAGGGCGTGCAGAAACCGGTGGCGCAGCAAATGTGGCGGATATTCCTTTGGCCAGTGCAGGCGCGGCCAGCTTGCTGGTGGCACAGTTGCCCGTGGGATACGGCATGACCGCAAGCGGGTCAAATGTAAGCCGCGCGGTCGGGATGGATTTGCTCAACGCCATGATGAAGGCGACCATGCCCACGCAGGGCGCGGGCGAGCAAGCGCAGTTGCTGGCCACCGGACAGACCTTCCTGTCCCAGCAGCCCGGCGACAGCCCGATACTGATCACCACCATCGCCCCCATCAGCACGATGCCGTCAGCGACCGTACCGCTGACGCTCAGCAGCGCAGGTGCGCCCGATGCACAGCGCGTGGCGCTGGTGATCGATACAAAGGGGCTGGCAGCCACCAGCAAGCTGGACCTGTTGGATGTCGACTTCGCTGCCGTGATAGGCCAAGCAGATATCAGTGTGCGTGGCGGTGGCGCAGTCATCAGCGGCGATGGTGCCGTCCAATACATCACGGTGGCCGCAGGCCGCGGCGACACGGTCTTCGCAGGCGCCGGCAACGATGTGATCAATGCCGATCTGTCTTCGTCCGCAACGGGTGCCAAGGCCACCACGGTGCTGCACGGCGGACAGGGCAAGGATCTGGTGCGCTTCTCGGGCAGTCGTGATGACTACGTGGTCGAACAGCATCAGGGCCATGTCATTGTCAGCAGCAAGGCCGACCCTGCGCTGCGGACCCAGGTCATCAACGCCGAACAGCTTCAGTTCGGCGATGCGGTGGCCGACATCGCCAACGCCGGTAGTCTGAACACGCTGGCCGGCATCTACCAGGCTGTGCTGGGCCGACAGGCCGATGTGAATGGCATCGAGTTCTGGGCCAATGGACGTGCGGCAGGGGCGAGCTGGGGCGCGATCGCGGTGAACTTCATCAATGCCAGCGAGCGGATTGCCGCTACTCAGTCAGGTTTCAATGGCGACGCTCAGCACGATGTCACCTTGCTCTTCAACGCCTTGTTCGGCCGCGCGCCGGACGCAGAAGGCCTGGCGTTCTGGACCAAGGCGCTGGGTGACGGTGCGAGCCTCGTGCAAGTGGCCAATGGCTTTGTCGAATCCGTGGAGATGATCGGCCATCAGGTCGCGGCAACGGACTGGAACTTCCGGGTGTGAGCAGGATGGTGGGCAGCTGAAGGAAAAAAGCCCCTGCAAGAAAGGGATTCACAAGCGGTCCGGAAAACGAAAAAGGCCCCACGCCTGAGCGTGGGGCCTTTCCTTTTGCTGTCATCCCTTGTCGCAGCCACCCTTGAAAGGCGGCCGCGATGTCGGGAATCAGGCAGCAGCCAGCAACTGACGCAGCACGAAGGGCAGAATGCCGCCGTGTTGGTAGTAATCGACCTCGATCGGCGTGTCGATACGCAGCAGCACCTGGATGCGCTTCTCGGTACCGTCGTTGGCGCGAACCACCAGCGTCACGTCCTGTTGCGGCTTGATGCCGTTCTCCAGGCCGATGATGTCGTAGGTTTCTTGGCCGGTGATGCCGTGAGTCTGCACGCTTTCACCTGCCTTGAACTGCAGGGGCAACACGCCCATGCCGACCAGGTTGCTGCGGTGGATACGTTCGAAGCTGCGTGCGATCACAGCTTTCACGCCCAGCAACTGAGTGCCCTTGGCAGCCCAGTCACGCGACGAGCCCGTGCCGTACTCTTCGCCGCCGAATACGACGGTGGCAGTGCCTTCCGACACGTACTTCATTGCCGCATCATAGATCGACATCAGTTCGCCGGTGGGCTGGAACAGGGTGTCGCCGCCTTCCACGCGCGAACCGTCGGCCTTGGCCGGGATCAGCAGGTTCTTGATACGCACGTTGGCAAAGGTGCCGCGCATCATGATTTCGTGGTTGCCGCGACGCGAGCCGTAGCTGTTGAAGTCAGCCTTCAGCACGCCGTGCGCCGCCAGCCACTTGCCTGCGGGCGACGAATCCTTGATCGAACCGGCCGGCGAGATGTGGTCGGTGGTGATCGAGTCGCCGAACAAGCCCAGGGCGCGGGCATTGCGCACCATCGGCATGGCCTTCGGCTGCATGCCGAAGTCTTCGAAGAAGGGCGGCTCGGCGATGTAGGTCGAGTCGGGCCAGTTGTAGACCTGACCGTTCACGCCCTTGACCTTCTCCCACAGCTTGCCCGGGTTGTCCTTGACCTGCGCGTAGTTGGCCTTGAAGACGACCGGATCAAGCGCGAACTTGAGCACGTCGTTGACTTCGTCCGACGTGGGCCAGATGTCGCCCAGGTAGACGTCGCCCTTGGTGCCGCGGCCGACCGGTTCGGTCATCAGGTCGCGATTCATGGTGCCGGCGATGGCGTAGGCCACGACCAGCGGGGGCGAGGCCAGGAAGTTGGCCTTGATGTTCGGGTGAATGCGGGCTTCGAAGTTGCGGTTGCCCGACAGCACGGCAGCGCAGACCAATTCGTTCTGGCTGATCGCCTCGTTGATTTCGGGGGTCAGGTCGCCGGCGTTGCCGATGCAAGTCGTGCAGCCGTAGGCCGCGACGTTGAAGCCGAGCTTTTCCAGGTAGGGCAGCAGGCCTGCCTTTTCCAGGTATTCCGTGACCACGCGCGATCCGGGAGCAAGCGAGGTCTTGATGTGCTTTTGCACGGTCAGGCCGGCTTCCACTGCCTTCTTCGCCACCAGGCCAGCCGCCAGCATCACGCTGGGGTTGGACGTGTTGGTACAAGAGGTGATGGCGGCAATCAGCACGTCGCCATTCTGGATGTTGGCGCCGGTGCTGGTCTTGAAGACCTGTCCGAGCTTTTCCGCCGCTTGCGAGAAACCGTTTTCTGCGGTGGGCTTGCTGAACAGGTCAGCAAAGTTGGCCTTGACGTTGCCGATCTCGATACGGTCTTGCGGGCGCTTCGGGCCTGCCAGCGACGGAGCAACCGTGCTCAGGTCCAGCGTCACCAGCTTGGTGAAGTCCAGTGCGGATGCGTCGGACACGCCGAACATGTTCTGGGCGCGGAAATAGGCTTCGAAGGCAGCGATTTCGTCTTCGGTACGGCCCGTACCCTTGAAGTATTCGATGGTGCGATGGTCAACCGGGAAGAAGCCCATGGTGGCGCCGTATTCCGGTGCCATGTTGCCGATGGTTGCGCGATCGGGCAGCGACAGCGTCGCCGTGCCCTCGCCACAGAACTCGACGAACTTGCCGACGACTTTTTCCTTGCGCAGCATTTCGGTGATGGTCAGCACCAGATCGGTGGCGGTGACGCCTTCACGCAGCTTGCCCTTCAATTCCACGCCGACGACGTCGGGGGTCAGGAAATACACGGGCTGGCCAAGCATGCCGGCTTCGGCTTCGATGCCGCCCACGCCCCAACCGACGACGCCAATGCCGTTGATCATGGTGGTGTGGCTATCGGTACCGACCAGGGTGTCCGGGTAGTAGACGTTTTCTTTCTTGTGCACGCCACGGGCCAGGTATTCCAGGTTCACCTGGTGGACGATGCCGAAGCCCGGGGGCACGACGCCGAAGGTGTCGAAGGCCTGCATGCCCCACTTCATGAACTGATAGCGTTCCTGATTGCGCTGGAATTCCAGCTTCATGTTCAGGTCGAGCGACTTGTTGTTGCCGAAGTGATCGATCATCACCGAGTGGTCAACCACCAGGTCCACCGGCACCAGCGGCTCGATGGTCTTGGGGTTCTTGCCCATGGCTTGGGCAACGTTGCGCATGGCGGCCAGGTCGGCCAGCAGCGGCACGCCGGTAAAGTCCTGCAGCACGACGCGGGCGACGATGAACGGGATTTCGTTCTCGCGGGCAGCGGTGGGCTTCCACGATGCCAGCTCGCGGACGTGTTCCTCGGTGACCTTCTTGCCGTCGACGTTGCGCAGCACGGCTTCGAGCACGATCCGGATCGACACCGGCAGGCGCTCGACGGCGATACCGAGCGCCTTGCCCAGCGCGGGCAGCGAGTAGTACTGACCGGTTTTCTTGCCGATCTTGAATTCTTGCAGTGTATTGAAGCTGTTATGCGGCATGAAAGCCTCCGTAGGAATTTCCGCTGATATTTCAAGCCTGCCGACCGGGGTCGGTGGCCCATAAGTCGACATGGCCAGCGTGCGGGGCGCCGGCCACATGGGGTGTTCAGATTACGTAGAGATCGACATATTCGTGCACAGGCGTATTTTCCAGTGCCTTCTGGTCGAGCGACACCTTCAGGATGGCGTCCTGTTGCTTGGTAGGGAAGCGACGCGTCAAATTGATGCGGAACTTCGACTCCAGCAGCGGAATGCCGTCCTGGCGGCGACGCTTGTGGCCAATCGGGTATTCAACGACGACTTCGGGAAGGCGACTGCCATCCTTGAACTCGACGGTCAGCGCATTGGCGATCGAACGTTTGTCCGGATCGTGGTAATCGGTCGTGAATGCGGGATCTTCCACGCAAACGATCTTGTCGCGCAAGGCATCGATGCGCGGATCGGCTGCAATCGTGTCTTCGTAGTCGCCTGCAGTCAGGCGGCCGTACAACACCGGCACCGCCACCATGTATTGGATGCAGTGATCGCGGTCGGCCGGATTGTTCAGCGGGCCTTGCTTGTCGATGATGCGGATGCACGCTTCGTGGGTACGAATGGTAATCCTGGCGATGTCTTCCGAAGAACGGCCGGACGCGGCCATCTGCTCGTGGATGGTCATCGCCGCTTCGACGGCGGTCTGAGAATGGAACTCGGCCGGGAACGAGATCTTGAACAGCACGTTTTCCATCACATAGCTGCCATACGGGCGCTGGAACTTGAACGCGTTGCCCTTGAACAGCACGTCGTAGAAGCCCCAGGTCTTGGCAGACAGCACCGACGGGTAGCCCATTTCGCCCGTCTTGGCGATCAGCGCCAGGCGCACCGCGCGGCTGGTGGCGTCGCCCGCCGCCCAGCTCTTGCGTGATCCGGTATTCGGGGCATGGCGATAGGTGCGCAGTGCCTGGCCATCGACCCAGGCCAGGGACACCGCGTTGATGGTTTCTTCGCGGGTGAGGCCCAGCAGTTGCGACACCACGGCGGTGGACGCCACCTTCACCAGCAGCACGTGATCCAGGCCTACCCGGTTGAACGAGTTTTCCAGTGCGATCACGCCCTGGATTTCATGGGCCTTGATCATCGCGGTCAGCACATCGCGCATCAGCAGCGGCGGCTTGCCGGCCGCGATAGCGTTGCGCGACAGCCAATCGGCCGTGGCCAGGATGCCGCCCAGGTTGTCGGACGGGTGACCCCATTCCGCAGCCAGCCAGGTGTCGTTGAAATCGAGCCAGCGGATCATCGCACCGATGTTGAAGGCCGCCTGCACCGGATCGAGCTGGAATTGGGTGCCGGGCACCTTGGCGCCATTCGGCACCACGGTGCCCGGCACGATCGGGCCCAGCAGTTTGGTGCAGGCCGGGTACTCCAGCGCCTCCAGGCCGCACCCCAGCGTGTCGATCAGGCAATTGCGTGCCGTGTCATAAGCGAGTTCGCTTGTGACCTGATAATCGAGCACATAGTCGACGATGTCGACCAGGACCTGATCGGCTTCCGGGCGGATATTCGACATGGGGGCGGACATGCTGGGCATTCTCCGAATCTGGTTGCGAGGCGCTTGCGCGCGTCGTCTGGCCTCAAGGACTTGCGGTCTTGAATCTGGGTCTGCAGGAATCAGGCGGGGTGGACCTCTCCCCGCCTGATTGCCGTATTACTTGCGTTCGCCGATGGGCACGAACTTCAGATCTTCCGGGCCGGTGTAGTTGGCGCTCGGGCGGATGATCTTGTTGTCGATGCGCTGCTCGATGATGTGCGCCGACCAGCCTGCCGTGCGTGCAATCACGAACAGCGGGGTGAACATCGCGGTCGGCACGCCCATCATGTGATAGCTGACGGCGCTGAACCAGTCGAGGTTCGGGAACATCTTCTTGATTTCCCACATCACGGTCTCGAGGCGTTCGGCGATGTCGTACATCTTGGTGCTGCCGACTTCGTTCGACAGGTCCTTGGCGACTTCCTTGATGACCTTGTTGCGCGGATCGGAAACCGTGTAGACGGGGTGGCCGAAACCGATGACCACTTCCTTCTTCTCGACACGGGCGCGGATGTCGGCCTCGGCTTCGTCGGGCGTGTCGTAACGCTTCTGGATGTCGAAGGCGACTTCGTTGGCGCCGCCGTGCTTCGGGCCGCGCAGCGCGCCGATGCCACCGGTGATGGCCGAATAGATGTCCGAACCCGTACCGGCAATCACGCGGCTGGTGAAGGTCGATGCGTTGAATTCGTGTTCTGCGTACAGGATCAGCGAGGTGTGCATCGCCTTGACCCAGCTCTCGCGCGGCGGCTTGCCGTGCAGCAGGTGCAGGAAGTGGCCACCGATGCTGTCGTCGTCGGTTTCGACGTCGATGCGCGTGCCGTTGTGGCTGTAGTGGTACCAGTAGAGCAGGGCGGAACCCAGCGAGGCCAGCAGGCGGTCGGCGATGTCGCGCGCACCCGGGACGCTGTGGTCGTCTTTCTCGGGCAGCACGCAGCCCAGCACCGAGGTGGCGGTACGCAGCACGTCCATCGGGTGGCTGGCGGCGGGCAGGGCTTCCAGGGCAAGCATCAGTGCGACGGGCAGGCCGCGCAGGCTGCGCAGCTTGGCCTTGTAGCCGCGCAATTCGCCGTCGGTTGGCAGCTTGCCGTGGACCAGCAGGTAGGCGATTTCTTCGAATTCGCTGGAGGTGGCGATGTCGAGAATGTCGTAGCCGCGGTAGTGCAGGTCATTGCCGCTGCGACCGACGCTGCACAGCGCGGTGTTGCCAGCGGTGACGCCCGACAGGGCCACGGATTTCTTGGGTTTGAAGCCGGCGGGTTGTTCGTTTTGTTGTTCGCTCATACTTGTCTCTCCTGGGTGATCGTTACTGCATAGGACGATACTGGGCCGATGACGATACGTGCGTCTCGATGCGTTGTCTGAATACGCGTTCCGGACTGATGCGCTCAGCCTTGCTTCTTGGCGTAGAGTGCATCCAGATGGGATTCGAACTCGTGATAACCGATACGTTCATACAATTCTTCGCGCGTCTGCATCTGGTCGACCACGTTTTTCTGGTGGCCGTCCTGGCGGATGGCGGTGTAGACCGCTTCGGCCGCCTTGTTGGCAGCGCGGAACGCCGACAGCGGATACAGCACGATCGAGACGCCCGAACTTGCCAGTTCCGACACCGAGAACAGCGGCGTCTTGCCGAATTCCGTGATGTTGGCCAGCACGGGCACTTTGACTGCGTCGACGAACTTGCGATAGCTGTCCAGATCGTAGGCGGCTTCGGCAAAGATCGAATCGGCACCAGCTTCCACATACGCGAGCGAGCGTTCGATGGCCGCATCCAGGCCTTCGCTGGCAATCGCATCGGTGCGCGCGATCAGGAAGAAATCCGGGTCGGTCTTGGCGTCGGCAGCTGCCTTCACGCGGTCGACCATTTCCTGCTTGCTTACGATTTCCTTGCCCGGGCGATGACCACAGCGCTTGGCGCCGGCCTGGTCTTCGATGTGGCAGGCGCCTGCGCCGGCCTTGATCAGACTTTTGACGGTACGTGCAATGTTGAACGCCGACGGGCCGAAGCCGGTGTCGATGTCGACCAGCAGCGGTACGTCACAGACGTCGGTGATGCGGCGGACGTCGATCAGCACGTCGTCCAGGGTGTTGATACCCAGATCAGGCAGACCCAGCGAGCCGGCGGCGACACCGCCGCCCGACAGGTAGATGGCCCGATAGCCGGCGCGCTTGGCGAGCAACGCATGGTTGGCGTTGATGGCCCCGATGACTTGCAGGGGCTGCTCGGCGGCCAGTGCCTCGCGAAAACGTTTGCCGGCTGAGGACATGGTTCAGATCTCCTGGAAGAATTTGTTGTTGATGTTCGACGACAGGGCAATGCCGGCAGCGCGTGCGCGACGCAGCACATCCCAGTAATAGCGGTAGCTTGCGCGGTCATGCAGGCGCGAGCCCTTGCCGGACGCATCGCTGTCGCGGATCGGACCCCAGTCGGCGTCGAACGCAGCCAGCAAGATTCGTTCGGCGTCGGCCACATCCTGGCTGGTCGGCGAAAACGCGGTCACGATCGGTGCAATCTGGGCCGGATGGATGCTCCACATCCGGGTAAAACCAAACTGCAGGTGCGCCTGGCTGGCCGCGGCGGCAAGCAGATCGGGCTGGTCGAGTTCCATCACGACATTGTGCGAGGGCACTTTGCCATAGGCATGACAGGCAGCGGCGATCTCGGTCTTGGCGCGTGCGACCAGCGCATGCGAGAACTGGCCTTGCGCGGTCAGCGCGGCAGCGGGAATCGCGCCACGATGAGACGACACGAAGTCCATCAGCCCGAAAGACAGGCTTTCGACGCGTGGGTGCGCGGCAATCCGGAAGACTTCGCGCAAGGCGCCGTGGGTTTCGATCAGTACATGGACGGGCAGGGGCGTGGTGCGCCCGGCGACCATGCAGAGGTGGTCCACCGCATCGACGGCACTGGAGACATCGCTTGCGGTATTGACCTTGGGAATCATGACGTAGGCCAGGCGGCTGGCCGCCAGGCCCAGGATGACCTGAAGGTCTTCCATGAAATGGGGGTGGCGCACACCGTGCACCCGGACGCCTACGCGTCCGAAACGATTCGCGTCACTGGCGGCAAGCTCACCCACCAGCGACGCGTGCTCGCGTTCCAGGCCCACGGCGGCCCCATCCTCGCAGTCGAGCGTGACGTCGAAATCCGGCAAGCCGGCGACGGCGCGCTCACCCTGGAGGGCGAGGCTCTTGCGCATCAGTTTCTCGGAGCCGGCATAGTGGTCGCACACCGGCAGCACGACCGGCTGCCGGCCTGCTTCATGCAGTACCTGGGAAGGATGCGTCATCGTGGGCCGCGCGCCTTAACCGAGCAGGTGCTTGACGCCGTCGCGCTCTTCGAGGAGCTCGTTCAGCGTGAAGTCCAGGCGTTCGCGCGAGAAGCTGTCGATTTCCAGATCCTTGATGCGCGTGTACTTGCCGTTTTCGGTCGTGACCGGCACGCCGTAGATGATGCCTTCGGGGATGCCGTAGGAACCATCGGACGGAACGCCCATCGTGACCCATTCACCGTTGCTGCCCAGCACCCAGTCGCGGATGTGGTCGATGGCGGCGTTGGCAGCCGAGGCAGCCGACGACAGGCCACGGGCTTCGATGATGGCGGCGCCACGCTTGCCAACGGTCGGCAGGAAGGTTTCGCGGTTCCACTTTTCGTCGTTGACCAGGGTCTTGGCGTCCTGGCCGTCGATCGAGGCGAAACGGTAGTCGGGGTACATCGTGGGCGAGTGGTTGCCCCAGACGACCAGCTTCTTGATCGACGCGACCGGCTTGCCCGTCCTGGCAGCCAGTTGCGACAGCGCGCGGTTGTGGTCCAGACGCAGCATCGCGGTGAAGTTCTCGGCCGGCAGGTCCGGTGCCGATTGCTGGGCGATGTAGGCGTTGGTGTTGGCCGGGTTGCCGACCACGAGCACCTTCACGTTGCGGCTGGCGACGGCGTTCAGTGCCTTGCCTTGGGCGGTGAAGATCTGCGCGTTGACGGTCAGCAGGTCCTTGCGTTCCATGCCGGGGCCGCGCGGACGTGCACCGACCAGCAGGGCGATGTCGGCATCCTTGAAGGCGGTCAGCGGATCGCCGTGGGCGGTGACTTCCTGCAGCAGCGGGAATGCGCAGTCATCCAGCTCCATGATCACGCCCTTGAGCGCCTTTTGCGCCTTTTCGTCGGGGATCTCGAGGAGTTGGAGAATGACCGGCTGGTCCTTGCCGAGCATTTCGCCGGAGGCGATGCGGAACAGCAGGGCGTAACCGATCTGGCCGGCGGCGCCGGTTACGGCGACGCGCACAGCGGGCTTGGTCATGTATATCTCCGAAGCGGGAAAAGGGGGATGGGGTACAAAGTGTACTGCCGTGACCATGCCGCAGACGATTGAGCGGGGGTATCACGGCAAGAGGGGAAGTGCGGTAGGTCAGGGGACGCGCCGCCAGCGCTGGAAAACAGGTCGCCCTCGTGAGGACATGCCTGGGCAAGGGCGTGACGCAATGGGGCTTGGCGGGCAGTCATGAACATGGCTACCCAGTGTAGGAAAAGAGCCTGGGGGCGTCAATATTTATATCTTATGTCTTATGTAAGACATGGGTCTGAATGGACACTCTGCGCCTGCTTATGACACAATAAGTGCATGTCAGCAATCCGTACTCCCCATGCCGCATCCCGCCGGGCCAGTGGCCAGGATGCCCGCGCTCCGCGCGCTGGAAGCGTCACGGGAGCCGCATTCAGTCCGCTCTACCGTCAGATCAAGGCGCTTATTCTCCAAGGCCTGGATCGTGGCGAGTGGAAGCCGGGCGAGGCCATTCCGTCGGAGATGGACCTCGCTGCCCGATTCCAGGTCAGCCAGGGAACGGTTCGCAAGGCGGTCGACGAGCTGGCTGCTGACAATATTCTGGTCCGCCGGCAGGGCAAAGGGACGTTTGTCGCCACGCACCAGGAAGAACAGGTGCGTTTCCGCTTTCTGCGCCTGGCGCCCGATACCGGCATCCCGTTGCCCGCCACCAGCCGTGTGCTGGAATGCCGCCGCCTGCGGGCCCCGGCCGACGTTGCGCGTATGCTTGAACTGCGGGCAGGCGACAGCGTGGTGCAGGTGCGCCGGGTGTTGTCCTTCAATGACGTGCCTACCATTCTCGACGAGATCTGGTTGCCCGGCACCTTGTTCAAGGGCTTGAGCTTCGAGCGCCTGTCCGGTTACCGCGGTCCGATGTATGCCCTGTTCGAGACCGAATTCGGCATCAGCATGATCCGGGCAGAGGAAAAGATCCGTGCAGTGCCTGCCTCCGAGACCGACGCGGCCATTCTGGGCATTGCCCAGGGATTCCCGCTGCTGTCGGTAGAGCGCGTCTCGTACACCTACGGAGACCGCCCGGTGGAGCTGCGCCGTGGCTTGTACATCACGGCGGATCATTACTACCGTAATAGTCTGAATTGATACGCCGGGATGTGCCGTGGATGAAACGATTTGATGCAAGGGGGGCGATGCGCGAAAATAGCGCGTTTTTCTGAATTCGGTCGCCCGCCGGCGCAGGGATCATCCGATTCCCTGTGCAAGGGCCGCAGCCTGCTGCTGCGCAATGTAACGGGAGGCATGCATCATGCGCATGCCGAAGGCACCGGGTGTTTCATCCAGCGCCTTGTGTCTGTCCATCCCGCCCGCAGCCGGCACCAAGCTTGTTACTTTCTCTGAGGTCGTAATGTCCGACTCTGCTGCAAAACCCCGCCCGCAGTTCCGCAATCTAACGCTATCGCAACTTGCGTCCTATCGTCTGCCGCTCGCCGGCAAGCTGTCGATTCTTCACCGGATCAGCGGTCTTGGCCTGTTCCTGGCGCTGCCCATCATTCTGTTGCCGATGTTCGGAAAGAGCGTGCTGTCTGAAGCTTCGTTCGGGCAATTCCGCGAGATGGTCTCCAATCCGCTCGTCAAAATCGTGCTGCTCTGTCTGATCTGGGCGTATCTGCATCATTTCTGTGCAGGCGTCCGCTATCTGCTGCTCGACGTGCACGTGGGCGTGGAAAAGTATGCCGCGCAGAAGTCGGCTGCCTCGGTGTTCGTCGTCAGCCTGGCGCTGACGCTGGTGTTCGGTCTCAAGCTGTTCGGGGTGTTCTGATGGCTTCTAAAGATTTCGGTTCGAAGCGACTGGTCGTCGGCGCCCATTACGGCATCTTCGATTGGATTGCCCAGCGTGTCACCGCCATCATCATGGCGGTCTACACCCTGATCCTGCTGGTCGGCGCGCTGCTGATGCCCGCGTTCACCTACCCGAACTGGGTTCGCCTGTTCAACTTCACGGTGCTGAGCTTCCCGCTTGGCCAGATGTTGGCCTTCCTGACCTTCCTGTCGCTGGCGTATCACGCCTGGGTCGGCATGCGCGACATCTGGATGGACTATGTGCGCCACACCGGTCTGCGCATCCTCCTGCAGGTCCTGACCATTATCTGGCTGATGGCTTCCGTCATCTATGCCGCACAAATTCTCTGGAGTATCTGAGCCGTGGCCGCAGTCAAGAAATCTCTCCCGCGCCGCCAATTTGATGTGGTGGTGGTTGGTGCCGGCGGCTCCGGCATGCGTTGCTCGCTGCAACTCGCCCAGGCCGGCCTGAACGTCGCCGTCCTGTCCAAAGTCTTCCCGACCCGCTCGCACACCGTCGCCGCCCAAGGTGGCGTGGGTGCATCGCTGGGCAACATGAGCGAAGACAACTGGTACTGGCACATGTTCGACACCGTCAAGGGGTCGGATTGGCTGGGCGACCAGGACGCCATCGAGTACATGTGCCGCGAAGCGACCAATGCGGTCTACGAGCTCGAACACTTCGGCATGCCGTTCGACCGCAACCCGGACGGCACCATCTACCAGCGTCCGTTCGGCGGCCACACGGCCAACTTCGGCGAAAAGCCGGTGCAGCGCGCCTGTGCCGCGGCCGACCGTACCGGCCACGCCCTGTTGCACACGCTGTATCAGCGCAACGTAGCCGCACGCACCCAGTTCTTCGTCGAATGGATGGCGCTGGACCTGATCCGCAACCAGGCTGGTGACGTGATCGGCGTGACCGCGCTGGAAATGGAAACCGGCGAGATCTACATCTTCGAAGCCAAGACCACGGTGCTGGCCACCGGTGGTGCCGGCCGCATCTGGCAAGCATCCACCAACGCCTTCATCAACACCGGTGACGGCCTGGGCATGGCGGCGCGTGCCGGCCTGCCGCTCGAAGACATGGAATTCTGGCAATTCCACCCGACCGGCGTAGCCGGCGCGGGCGTGCTGATCACCGAAGGCGTGCGTGGCGAAGGCGGCATCCTGTTGAACAAGGATGGCGAACGCTTCATGGAGCGTTATGCGCCCACGCTGAAGGACTTGGCACCGCGCGACTTCGTGTCGCGTTCGATGGACCAGGAAATCAAGGAAGGCCGCGGTGCGGGCCCCAACGGCGACTACGTGCTGCTGAAGCTCGATCACCTGGGCGCCGACGTGATCCAGAAGCGTCTGCCGTCGATCCGCGAAATCGCGATCAAGTTCGGCAACGTCGATCCGATCAAGGAACCGATCCCGGTCGTGCCGACCATTCACTACCAGATGGGCGGCGTGCCGACCAACATCCATGCGCAGGTGGTCTCCACCGTCAATGGCGTGAACACGGTGGTCAATGGCCTGTACGCAATCGGCGAATGCGCATGCGTGTCGGTCCACGGTGCAAACCGTCTGGGCACGAATTCGCTGCTCGATCTGATCGTGTTCGGTCGTGCTGCAGGCAACCACATCGTCAAGTCCGAGGCCGTCAAGGCGCACGCGCACCAGCCGCTGCCGGCTGACGCTGCCGACTTCACGCTGGGCCGCACCTCGCGCCTGGAAGCACGCACCAGCGGCGAAAAGACCAACTCGGTCGCCGGTGACATCCGCAAGTCGATGCAATTCCACTGCGGCGTGTTCCGCACCCAGGAACTGCTCGACAAGGGTGTGCAGGACATCTACCAGATCACGGCGCGCGCTGCCGACATCTACATCGACGACAAGTCGAAGGTGTTCAACACCGCACGTGTCGAAGCCCTGGAAGTCGACAACCTGATCGAAGTGGCACGGGCGACCATCACGTCGGCCGCCGCGCGCAAGGAAAGCCGCGGTGCACATGCGCACCGCGACTACCCGAACCGCGACGACGACAACTGGTTGCGCCACACCTTGTATTACTCGGAAGGCAACCGCCTCGACTACAAGCCGGTGCAGATGCAGCCGCTGACCGTCGAGTCGTTCCCGCCGAAGGCACGTACCTTCTAAGGCCCCGCGCCTTCCAGGTACGCGCCACGACATCCCGGACTGCGGGCGGATCCGTCCGCAGTTCACATGCAGTTCACATATTCCTGTCGAGCCGGCCTTATCGGGTCGGACGACAACGCAGGGGCAGCCATGAGCACCAAACGTGTCATGAAGTTTGAGATCTACCGCTACGATCCGGACAAGGACGAGCGTCCGTACATGCAAAAGCTCGAAGTCACCCTCGAGCCCACCGACAAGATGCTGCTCGATGCGCTGGTGCGCATCAAGATGGACGTCGACGACAGCCTGGCGCTGCGCCGCTCGTGCCGTGAAGGCGTGTGCGGTTCGGACGCGATGAACATCAACGGCAAGAACGGTCTGGCCTGCATCACCAATCTGCTCGAGTTGAAAGAGCCGATCGTGCTGCGTCCGCTGCCCGGTCTGCCGGTCATCCGCGACCTGATCGTCGACATGACCCACTTCTTCAACCAGTACCACTCGGTGAAGCCCTTCCTGATCAACGACTCCATCGCGCCTGAAAAAGAGCGCCTGCAGTCGCCGGAAGCGCGTGAAGAACTCGACGGCCTGTACGAGTGCATTCTCTGTGCGTGCTGCTCGACGTCCTGCCCGTCGTTCTGGTGGAACCCGGACAAGTTCGTGGGCCCGGCTGGTTTGCTGCAAGCCTACCGCTTCATCGCGGACAGCCGTGACGAAGCCACCGGCCAGCGCCTGGACAACCTGGAAGATCCGTACCGCCTCTTCCGTTGCCATACCATCATGAATTGCGTCGATGTCTGTCCCAAGGGTCTCAATCCGACCAAGGCGATTGGCAAGATCAAGGATCTGATGGTTCGGCGGGCTGTCTGATGATTGACATGGAAGGCGTCACGCCGACCGATCGCGTGCGTTTGCGCTGGCGCTCACGCCGCGGTTTGCTCGAAAACGACTTGATCATCACGCGGTTTCTGGACGCTCACGAAGCGTCACTGACCCAGGATGACGTCGTCGCGCTCAGTCAGCTGCTCGACCTGACCGACACGGATTTGCTCGATTACATTCTGGGCAAAAAAGAGTTGCCGGCCGGGGAATACGATGCGGCTGCCCGAGCCATGCTTGATCGATTGCGCCAGGCCTGACCGTTCGCCGACGCATGGGTGCGCCCCACGGCCCTATCCGGGCAGGGGCGTTCCGTAACCACACTATTCGCGAGAAGGAAGTATCGATGAAACTGTCCGACAAAAAAGCCACCCTGAGCTTTTCAGATGGAAGTCCCAGCGTCGAGTTTCCCGTCTACCAGGGTACGGTCGGCCCGGACGTCATGGACATCCGCAAGCTGTACGGCGCGACGGGCATGTTCACGTTCGACCCCGGCTTCATGTCGACCGCAGCCTGCGAATCGGCAATCACCTACATCGACGGTGACAAGGGCGAGCTGCTGTATCGCGGTTACCCGATCGAACAACTGGCCACCAACTGCGACTTCCTCGAAACCTGCTATCTGATCCTGAACGGCGAACTGCCGACCGCGGAACAGAAGGCTGACTTCGACCGCCAAGTCACGCAGCACACGATGGTGAACGAGCAGCTGCAGTTCTTCCTGCGCGGCTTCCGTCGCGATGCCCACCCGATGGCCGTGTTGACGGGTCTGGTTGGCGCGCTGTCGGCCTTCTATCACGACTCGCTGGACATCACCAAGGCAAGCCACCGTCACATCTCGGCGATCCGTCTGATCGCCAAGCTGCCGACCCTGGTCGCCATGGCATACAAGTACTCGATCGGCCAGCCTTTCGTGTACCCGAAGAACGAGCTGAGCTACACCGCCAATTTCGTGCGCATGATGTTCGCAACGCCTTGCGAAGATTACGTGCCGAACGACGTGGTGGTTCGTGCGCTTGACCGCATCTTCATCCTGCACGCCGACCACGAGCAAAACGCGTCGACCTCGACCGTTCGCCTGTGCGGCTCGTCGGGTACCAATCCGTTTGCAGCGATTGCTGCCGGCGTGGCTTGCCTGTGGGGCCCCGCACACGGTGGCGCCAACGAAGCGTGCCTGCAGATGCTGGAAGAGCTGCAAGCCGCCGGCGGCGTGGCCGTGGTGGGCGAGTTCATGGAGAAGGTCAAGGACAAGAACTCGGGCGTTCGCCTGATGGGCTTCGGCCATCGCGTCTACAAGAACTACGACCCGCGCGCCAAGCTGATGCAGGAAACCTGCAAGGAAGTGCTGGAAGCCCTGGGCCTGGAAAACGACCCGCTGTTCAAGCTGGCCATGGAACTGGAACGCATCGCGCTGTCCGATCCGTACTTCGTCCAGCGCAAGCTGTACCCGAACGTCGACTTCTACTCGGGTATCGTCCAGCGCGCCATCGGCATCCCGACCTCGCTGTTCACCGCGATCTTCGCGCTGGCCCGCACCACCGGCTGGATCGCCCAGTGGAACGAAATGATCTCGGACCCGGACTACAAGATCGGCCGTCCGCGTCAGCTGTTCACGGGTCACGTCACCCGCGACGTCAAGCCTGTCGCACAGCGTTGATTTCCCTGGCGGCCGGCAACGGCTGCCAGACGTCCCTCGGGACGCACGGAAATGAAAAAAGCCTCCCTCGGGAGGCTTTTTTCATTGTGCGCTGCGCAGGTCGTGCACAGGATCGACCGCGGCTCTCGGGCGGCCGGGCTGCTCCTGCGACGTCAGTCCGGCCGGCCGGATGCGCCGCGCGGCGAGGGCTGCGCAATGATGCGCATGTCCGCGCCCGGGCCGGGCAGTTCGACGCGCATGGTGCGGGCGGTGAGGCTGTAGAAGGCGTCGTGCATCTTGAAGGGATGCGTGTAGCTGGCCGGGTCGAGCAGGGCGCTTTTCAGGGCTTCGACATGGGCGGCGCCGCTTGCCTCGACCAGAAATCGTACGTAAGGCGATGCGGGCAGGAAGCTGCACAGCCAGTGCAGCAGCAGGAAGCGGTGCATGTTGTCGTCACCGGTGTCGAGCCCAGGGTCTGCGAAGCGATACACCGGTTCGCCCAGCGTCTGCGCCATACGCGCTGCGATCGGCCGCATGCGGTTTCGCCAGGCGTTGAAACTGCGGGTGTTGTGCTCCAGGTCGCCCTGATATTCCCAGCCCGCGGCAGACACGAACTCGATCATGGCGGGCGGCGGCGGCAGCGCCGGCAGACTGTCCAAGGTCCAGGCGGCCTCGTGTTGATCGAGAGTCGTGAAGCGGACGCCCGATCGGACTGCATCGATCGCGCGGTCGATGACGGTGGACAGCGATGACGCCGGTCCCTTGGCTTGCCGCAGGAAATCCGTGAGCGCCGGGGCAGGGATGCACAGCGGACTGTCGGGGGTCAGGTAGTTATATAAACGGACCGTTTCTGCGGCGGGAATGCTGGCGTACAGGCGCTCGCATTCCGAGACCGCGCGGACGCGCGCCGCGTGGGCTGGCTGTCCCAGGTGACGGTGGATCACGCTCAAGGCCATCACCGGGTCGAGATAAAGCTCGCGTCGACCCGCTGGCGGTTCGAGTAACCAGATGCTGGCGGGTTCGTAGGGCAGCCAGTCGGCGACCCCGGCGCCAAAGCCGTCGATCAGGCCCATCAACTCGGGTTCCAGGCCACTTATCGGTTGGGTGCGCAGCAGCGCCATCATGTCCAGCACGTGCTTCATCCTTGTCACGAGGGCGGGATTGGAATGTTCCGTTGCATTGATTATGGCGCAGCCGCTGGCATGGCTCGCAGCCTGCATCGATAATCATGCTTACTATCAACTGAAAGGGAATGTCGATGAAGAAGCTGTTTCTTGCGCTTGGCCTTGCGCTACCCCTCAGTGCTGCGTTTGCCGCGCCGGTGAATTACGACATCGATCCTGATCATACCTATCCGAGTTTCGAGGCCGACCACATGGGCGGCCTGTCCACTTGGCGCGGCAAATTCACCAAGACCTCCGGCAGCATCGTGCTCGACCGCGCGGCAAAGACCGGCTCGGTGGATATCACGGTCGACACGGCATCCATCGATTTCGGCCATGCCGAGATGAACAAGCATGCCAAGGCAGGTGACATGTTCAACGTCGCCAAATACCCCAAGGCCACCTACCGCGGCAAGATCACCGAATTCAAGGGTGACGTGCCCAGCAAAGTGGAAGGGGATTTCACCATGATGGGGGTGACCAAGCCCCTCGCACTGACGATAAATACCTTCAAATGCATGGAAAATCCCATGACCAAGGCGCCTACGTGCGGCGCCGATGCAAGCGGGGTATTCAACCGGGGAGACTTCGGTTTGAACTTTGCCCTGGATATGGGGTTCAAACCTGAGGTCACGCTGAACATTCAGATCGAAGCGACGCAGAAAAAATAAGGGTTTTCATGTCGTTTCACGGTTAAAAGGATGCGCGCCTGCATGCGATGGCACCGGGTCGGTGCTATCCTTGTCGGGTTTAGACGCCTGGCCACCAATACTGGGTCCATATAAGTCACGCCGCCTTCTGCAACACCTGCGATCCGCTATCCGGCCAAGCCGTGCCGCGGAAGGTCCATCCTGCATCTACCGGGTGAAACACCCGTCACGGTGAAGCGCAATTCATGACACATGCTCTAGATCCTTCCTCATACCTCTTCGGAAGCAATGCGCCCTACGTAGAAGAACTCTACGACGCGTATCTCGATAATCCTGGTTCCGTGCCCGACAACTGGCGCACCTACTTCGATCAGCTCCAGCATTCCCCCGCCGTTGACGGCAACGAATCGACCCGTGACCAGGCCCACGCCCCTGTCATCGAATCCTTCGTCCAGCGCGCCCGCTCCAATACCCTCCTGACGCGTCCTGCCGCCGAGACCAATCTGTCGGTCGCCGGTCAGCAAGTGCACGTGCAATCGATCATCGCCGCCTACCGTTCGCTCGGTAGCCGCTGGGCGGTGCTCGATCCGCTGCAACGCCAGGAACGTCCGATGTTGCCGGAACTCGAGCCCTCGTTCTACGGGCTCACCGAAGCCGACATGGACAAGGTCTTCTCGGCCACCAACACCTATTTCACGACCGCCGAGCACATGACGCTGCGCGACATCGTGAAGGCGTTGCGCCAGACCTACTGTGCCTCGATCGGCGCAGAATTCATGCACATCTCCGACCCCTCGGTGAAGCGCTGGATCGAACAACGTCTTGAAAGCACGCTGGCCACGCCGGCCTTCGACGCCGACAAGAAAAAGCACATTCTCGGCCGCGTCACCGCCGCCGAAGGCCTTGAGCGTTACTTGCACACCAAGTACGTCGGCCAGAAGCGTTTCTCGCTGGAAGGCGGCGAAAGCTTCATCGCCTCGATGGATGCGCTGATCCAGCATGCCGGTACGCGCGGCGTGCAGGAAGTCATCATCGGCATGGCCCACCGCGGCCGCCTGAACGTGCTCGTGAACACCCTGGGCAAGATGCCCAAGGACTTGTTCGCCGAGTTCGAAGGCAAGTACGACGACACGCTGGCCGCAGGCGACGTGAAGTACCACAAGGGCTTCTCGAGCGATGTCTCGACCCCGGGCGGTCCGGTCCACCTGTCGCTCGCGTTCAACCCGTCCCACCTGGAAATCGTGAACCCCGTGGTCGAGGGCAGCGTGAAGGCTCGCCAGGAACGTCGCGGCGACGCCGTCGGCGCTCAGGTGCTGCCGGTGCAGGTCCACGGTGACGCGGCCTTCGCAGGCCAGGGCGTCGTGATGGAAACGCTGAACCTGGCACAGACCCGCGGCTACGGCACGGGCGGCACGGTGCACATCGTCATCAACAACCAGATCGGCTTCACCACGTCGGACCCGCGCGACTCGCGTTCGACGCTGTATTGCTCGGACGTGGTCAAGATGATCGAAGCGCCGGTGTTCCATGTGAACGGCGACGATCCCGAAGCCGTTGTGCTGGCCACCGAGATGGCACTCGACTTCCGCCAGGAATTCCGCAAGGACGTCGTGGTCGACATCGTCTGCTTCCGCAAGCTGGGCCACAACGAACAAGACACCCCCGCGCTGACCCAGCCGCTGATGTACAAGCGCATCGGCCAGCATCCGGGCACGCGCAAGCTGTACGCCGACAAGCTGGTCACGCAAGGCGTGATCGGTGCCGAAGGCGGCGACGAGTTCGTGAAGGAATACCGCGCGGCGATGGACGAAGGCCGTCACACCGTCGACCCGGTCCTGACCGACTACAAGAGCAAGTTCGCCATCGACTGGTCGCAGTTCCTGAACCGCAAGTGGACCGACGCGGCCGATACCGCGATTCCGCTGGCGGAACTCAAGCGCCTGGGCGAACGCATCACCACGGTGCCGGAAGACTTCAAGCCGCACTCGATCGTTGAGAAGGTCCTGGCTGACCGTCGCAAGATGGCGTTGGGCGAGATCAACCTCGACTGGGGCATGGGCGAGCATCTGGCGTTTGCCAGCCTGGTCGCATCGGGCTACCCGATCCGTCTGACCGGCCAGGATTCGGGCCGCGGCACCTTCACCCACCGCCATTCCGTGCTGCACGACCAGAAGCGCGAGCGTTGGGACGATGGTGTGTATATCCCGCTGCAGAACGTGTCGGAAGGCCAGGCCCCGTTCGTGGTCATCGACTCGGTGCTGTCGGAAGAAGCCGTGATGGGCTTCGAGTACGGCTACTCCAGCGCTGATCCCAACACCCTGGTCATCTGGGAAGCCCAGTTCGGCGACTTCGCCAACGGCGCCCAGGTCGTGATCGACCAGTTCATCAGCTCTGGCGAAGCCAAGTGGGGCCGCCAGTCGGGTCTGACGCTGATGCTGCCGCACGGCTACGAAGGCCAGGGTCCGGAGCACTCGTCGGGTCGCATCGAGCGCTTCCTGCAGCTGTGCGCCGACAACAACATGCAAGTGGTCCAGCCGACCAATGCTGCGCAGATCTTCCACCTGATCCGTCGCCAGATGATCCGGCCGTTCCGCAAGCCGCTGGTGATCTTCACGCCTAAGTCGCTGCTGCGTGCCAAGGACGCCGGTTCGCCGCTGTCGGACCTGGCCAACGGCGCCTTCCAGACCGTGATCCCCGAGACCGACGACGCAATCGCCGCGGACCGCGTCAAGCGCGTGCTGCTGTGCTCGGGCAAGGTGTATTACGACATCGTGAATTCGCGCAAAGAGCGCGGTATCGACGATGTCGCCGTCATCCGCCTGGAACAGATGTACCCGTTCCCGCACAAGGCCATCGCTACCGAGCTGAAGAAGTATCCGAAGCTCGCTGAAGTGGTCTGGGTGCAGGACGAACCGCAGAACCAGGGCCCCTGGTTCTACGTGCAGCACCACTTGCTCGAAAACATGGCGGACGGTCAGAAGCTTGCATACGCCGGACGCGCTGCGTCTGCGTCGCCGGCAGTTGGCTACTTCGCCAAGCATCAGGAACAGCAGAAAGCCCTGCTGGAAGCAGCCTTCGGTCGCCTCAAGGGCTTCGTGCTCACCAAGTAAATCGCGCCGCATCGTCCACATCCGTCACATGACAGGTGGACGATGCCCCGGAAGGGCTGGCTTGCACGGTGTGCAGCCGCCCCGTCCCGAACGAACATATTGCGGAAGATACAGACATGGCATTGATTGACGTTGTAGTCCCCCAGCTCTCCGAGTCCATCGAAGAAGCAACCCTGCTGACCTGGAAGAAGAAGCCGGGCGAAGCCATTGCGATCGACGAAATCCTGATCGAAGTCGAAACCGACAAGGTCGTGCTGGAAGTGCCGGCACCGGCTGCTGGCGTGCTGTCGGAAATCGTTCAAGGTGACGGCGCGACCGTGACCTCGGGCCAGGTCCTGGCCCGCATCGACACCGCTGCAACCGCTGGCGCTGCTGCCCCGGCTGCTGCTGCACCCGCACCGGCCGCTGCTGCGCCGGCACCGGCGCCTGCCGCTGCTGCTGCCGCCCCCGCACCGGCCAGCTCGATCGCCATGCCTGCCGCTGCCAAGATCATGGCTGACAAGGGTGTTGATCCCTCGTCGGTCGAAGGCACCGGCAAGGGTGGTCGCATCTTGAAGGGTGACGTGCTGGCCGCGGGTTCCGCACCGGCACCGGCTGCTGCCGCTCCGAAGGCCGCCGCGCCGGCCATGGACGCCAGCACGCTGGTCGACGGTCGCCCGGAACAGCGCGTGCCGATGACCCGCCTGCGCGCTCGCGTTGCCGAGCGTCTGCTGCAATCGCAAGCCGAAAACGCCATCCTGACCACTTTCAACGAAGTGAACATGAAGGCGGTCATCGACCTGCGTAATGCGTACAAGGAAAAGTTCGAAAAGGAACACGGCGTGAAGCTCGGCTTCATGTCCTTCTTCGTGAAGGCTGCCGTTGCCGCCCTGAAGAAGTTCCCGCTGCTGAACGCATCGGTCGACGGAAAGGACATCGTCTACCACGGCTACTTCGACATCGGTATCGCCGTCAGCAGCCCGCGTGGCTTGGTCGTGCCGATCCTGCGCAATGCCGACCAGCTGTCGCTGGCCGCCATCGAAAAGAAGATCGCCGAGTTCGGCCAGAAGGCCAAGGAAGGCAAGCTGGGTCTGGATGACCTGACCGGCGGCACCTTCTCGATCTCCAACGGTGGTGTGTTCGGTTCGTTCTTCTCGACCCCGATCATCAACCCGCCGCAATCGGCTATCCTGGGCGTGCACGCCACCAAGGATCGTCCGGTGGTCGAAAACGGCCAGATCGTCATTCGCCCGATCAACTACCTGGCACTGTCGTATGACCACCGCATCATCGACGGCCGCGAAGCCGTCCTGGGCCTGGTCGCGATGAAGGAAGCCCTGGAAGATCCGCAACGCATGTTGCTCGAGATCTAAGGGGATACGGACATCATGGCAAAGCAATTTGACGTCGTCGTCATCGGCGCAGGTCCTGGCGGTTATGTAGCCGCCATCCGCGCCGCCCAACTCGGTCAGACCGTCGCCATCGTCGACGCCTGGCAAAACCCGAAGGGCGGCCCGGCCCCCGGCGGCACCTGCACCAACGTCGGCTGCATTCCGTCGAAGGCGCTGCTGCAATCGTCGGAACACGTCGAGCAGGCGCAGCATCACTTCGCCGACCACGGTATCTCGGTGGGCGAAGTCTCGGTCGATCTGGCCAAGATGATCGCTCGCAAGAGCACCGTTGTGAAGCAAAACAACGACGGCATCCTGTTCCTCTTCAAGAAGAACAAGATCACCTTCTTCCATGGCACCGCTGCGTTTTCGGGCCAGGTTGAAGGCGGCTGGTCGATCAAGGTCGACGGCGCAGCCCCGGAAGAACTCGTGGCCAAGCACGTCATCGTGGCAACCGGTTCGAACGCACGTGCACTCCCGGGCGCAGCCTTCGACGAAAAGCTGATCCTGTCGAACGACGGCGCACTGAACCTGTCGGAAGTGCCGAAGCGCCTGGGCGTGATCGGTGCCGGCGTGATCGGTCTGGAATTGGGCAGCGTGTGGCGTCGCCTGGGTGCTGACGTGACCATCCTCGAAGCACTGCCGGCCTTCCTGGCCGCGGTCGACGAGCAGGTCGCCAAGGAAGCCCACAAGCAGATGACCAAGCAAGGCTTGAAGATCAGCCTGGGCGTGAAGATCGGCGAGATCAAGCCGGCTGATGCCAGTGTCACGGTGGAATACACCGACGCTGCAGGTGCCGCGCAATCGGCCACCTTCGACCGCCTGATCATCTCGATCGGTCGTGTGCCGAACACCATCGGCCTGGGTGCCGACACCGTTGGCCTGAAGCTCGACGAACGCGGTTTCATCGCGGTCGACGAAGACAACAAGACCAACCTGCCGAACGTCTGGGCAGTGGGTGACGTGGTGCGTGGCCCGATGCTGGCGCACAAGGCCGAAGAAGAAGGCGTGGCCGTTGCGGAGCGTATCGTGGGCCAGCATGGCCACGTCAACTTCAACACCGTCCCGTGGGTGATCTACACCAGCCCCGAGATCGCGTGGGTAGGCCAGACCGAACAAGCCCTGAAGGCTTCCGGTCGAGCCTACAAGGCCGGCAACTTCCCGTTCCTGGCCAACGGCCGTGCCCGTGCCCTGGGTGACACCACCGGCTTCGTCAAGGTTCTGGCTGACGCCACGACCGACGAAATCCTGGGCGTGCACATCATCGGCCCGCAGGCGTCCGAGCTGATCGCCGAAGCCGTGGTCGCGATGGAATTCCGTGCATCGTCGGAAGACATCGGTCGTATCTGCCACGCGCATCCTTCCTTGTCGGAATCGATGAAGGAAGCGGCGCTGGGTGTCGAAAAGCGGTCGCTGAACTTCTAAGCGCCGCCAGCCGCGATCCCGGGGTACTCGCCCGGGCGCGGCGCTTGCAGGCCCCGACGCGTTGCGTCGGGGTCTTTTCAATTCGGCCCTCCCTTTTTCATGCGTCGTCGCCGACGGCGCATCGCTCGAGTTCCCCCGAGTGCTTTCAATGAGTCGCCCATGAACGTACGCGAGTACTACGAGAACATGCTGGCCGAACGTGGCTTCCAGCAGGACGAAGCCCAGCGTGCCGCCATCGAGCGCCTGCAGCGCTTCTACGAGGAATGGGTCGCCTATCAGTCGCAACAGAAAAGCCTGATGCGCTTCCTGCGCAGCAAGCCCGAATCGCCGCGCGGGGTGTACCTGTGGGGCGGGGTAGGGCGGGGCAAGAGCTTCCTGATGGATTCGTTCTATGCGACCGTGCCCATCGATCGCAAGACGCGTGTGCACTTCCACGAATTCATGCGCAGCGTTCACCGCGAGCTGGACGAAGTGAAGGGCATGCAAGATCCGCTGGACGAAGTGGCGCGCCGCCTGGCCGAGCGCTATCAGTTGATCTGTTTCGACGAATTCCACGTGTCGGACGTTGCCGACGCGATGATCCTGCACCGCTTGTTGCAGGGCATGTTCCAGCACGGCGTGTCGTTTGTGATGACGTCCAACTACGAGCCGTCGCTGCTGTATCCGGACGGCCTGCATCGCGACCGCATCCTGCCTGCAATCGCGTTGATCAAGTCGAAGATGGACGTGCTCAATGTCGATGCTGGCGTGGACTACCGTCGCCGTGCGCTGGAGCAGGTGCAGCTGTATCACACACCGCTGAATGCAGAGGCCGAACAGGCCTTGCAGACTGCCTTCAACCAGTTGGCCGACACGGCGCCACAAGAGCCGATTCTGCACGTCGAGCACCGCGAGATTCGTGCGCATGCCTTGTCGGGCAGCGTGGTGTGGTTCGACTTCGCCACCTTGTGTGGCGGCCCGCGTTCGCAGAATGATTATCTGGAACTTGCCAGTCGTTTCCAGACCGTGATTCTGTCGGGCGTGCCGCGCATGGGGCCGCGCCAGGCTTCCGAGGCACGACGCTTTACCTGGCTGATCGACGTGTTCTACGACCACAAGGTCAAGCTGATCATGTCGGCGGAATGCGAACCCGAGGAACTGTATACGCAGGGCGCGCTGGCCAACGAATTCCATCGCACGGTGTCGCGGATTTTGGAAATGCAGTCGCAGGAATATCTGGATGCCGAACGGCGCGACGCTACGTCGCTGTGAGTGACGTGTGTAGTCGAGCACGACGGTAAGCAGTCAAAGAGCGGCGGACATGAGGTCCGCCGTTTTTCTTTCAAGAGACAAATCGCAACAAAGACCCTGACGAAAAGCTGACAATTACTTGGTTCCTGATTGATAGTGATTATCATTGCGGGAATCGTTAACTGTTTGTTAACGCTTTGTCCCTCTGTCTTTGGAGATAGTCTCTTGTTCTCGTCCTCTATCGAGCAAACACGTCTGCCGCTGTCCAGCGGCGCGCGTGCACTTGCCATTGCCTTGTCCGCCTGGGCAGCAGTCGCTGCCGCCCCCACGGCACACGCGCAAACCACGTCGCCTGCCAATGCCGGCAACACAAGCACCTTGCCGGTGGTGACGGTAGAGGACACCGCCGAGAACGCCAACAGCCCGACCGTGGGTTACGTGGTTCGCAACAGCAGCTCGGTCTCCAAGACCGACACGCCGATCGTGGAGACCGCGCAGTCGATCTCCACCGTCACGCGCGACCAGATCCGCGAGCAGGGCGCACAGACCCTGAACCAGGTCCTGCGTTACGTGCCGGGTGTGGCTGTCGAGACGCGTGGCGCCACCGCCACCCGCCTGGACCAGTTCACCGTGCGTGGTTTCAGCGCCACGACCTACGTGGATGGCCTGCGCAACCCCGGCAGCCGCGATGCATTGCCCCAGGTCGACGGCTACCGTGTCGAACGCGTGGACGTGCTCAAGGGACCGTCTTCCGTACTGTATGGCCAGGGCGGCCCCGGCGGCATCGTCAACATGGTCAGCAAGCGCCCGACCGACGACCCGATCCGTGAAGTCCAGTTTGGCCTGGGCAACTACGACTACCGCAGCGCTGCCTTCGACTTCGGCGATCGCATCGACAAGGAAGGCAACTTCCTTTATCGCATCACCGGCCTGGCCTATGGCGCGGACGGCCAGATCGAGCACACCAAGGAACGCCGTTACTTCATCGCCCCGTCGTTCACCTGGAAGGCCAGCCCAGACACGCGCCTGACCGTGCTGGCCAACTTCCAACGCGATCCGGCCATGGGTTCTTACGGCGCGATACCGTCTGTGCGCTCGCTGACACGTGCGCCGGATGGCTATTACCTGCCCGCAGACTTCTACGACGGCGATGCAAACTTCGAGAAGATCGACCGCAAGAACGCGTCGATCGGCTACCAGTTCGACCACCGCTTCAACGACACCTTCACCTTCCACCAAGGCCTGCGCTACCAGAAATCCGAAGGGATTTATCGCAGCGTCTACAGCGGCGGGTATGCCGATGGTGCGCCGAATTATTCGTTGATCCGTCGCTCGGCAATCGCCACCAACGTCGAGATCGATTCGTTCACCGTCGATCAGAACCTGCAGGCGAAGTTCGCGACCGGCCCGCTGGCGCACACGGCCTTGCTTGGCTTCGACTACCAGCGTACCGAGACGTCCACGCTGTCTGGCAGCGGTCCTACCTACGGTGCGCCCGCCCTGAACGTGTTCCGCCCGAACAACTTCATGCAGATTCCGGTGCCGGCTTTCACCGCCGATGCGCTGGGCAAGGCCTTCCAGAGCGGGGTGTATCTGCAAGACCAGATGAAGTTCGGCCGCCTGACGGCAACCTTGGGTGGTCGCTACGACTGGTCTACGACCAGCAACAGCACGCGTACGATCCGCACTGGCGCGCTCACCAACACGGGTCTGAAGCAAGAAGCCTTCAGCGGCCGCGCGAGCCTCTTGTACCTGTTCGATAACGGCATTGCGCCGTATGCCAGCTACAGCGAATCGTTTGAACCGCAAAGCGGCACCGGCTTCAACAACCAGCCCTTCGAACCGATCCAGGGCAAGCAGAACGAGGTCGGCGTGAAGTACCAGCCGGTTGGGTCGCGATCCTTGTTCACGGCAGCGCTGTTTGACGTGCGTCGCAAGAACACCACCACCACCGACCCGGACCCCACCCACTTGTGCAATGGCTCACGTTGCAACATCGCAGCGGGCGAAGTTCGCACGCGTGGCCTGGAGCTCGAAGCACGTACCGAACCGATTCGCGGTCTGAGCCTGATCGCGGGTTACTCGTACAGCGACAACAAGTACACCAAGGACAATCCGACCCTGGCCGGCGTGAGCCTGGAAGGCAAGGTCCCGGGTTCGGTGCCCACGCACCAGGCCTCGACCTGGGCGCGTTACCAAGTGCAGGAAGGTCCGTTGGCCGGTGTCGGCATCGGGGCAGGTCTGCGCTACGTTGGTTCCACCTACACCAGCACCACCAACCTGTTCAAGACGCCGAGCCGTGTGCTGGTCGACGCCTTGCTCGACGTGGACCTGGGCCGCGTGAACCCGCAGCTGAAGGGCTGGAACGCGTCGCTGAACATCAGCAATCTGTTCGACAAGAAGCACGTGGCCTCGTGCCTGGGTGACTACGACTGGTGCTATTACGGCTACCAGCGCAGCGTGCGCGCAAACGTGCGCTACAACTTCTAAGGCGGTGCAAGGCCGGTGCAAGCACCGGTCGACAGCCGAGGACAAAACGCAGTGCCGGACGCAATCCGGCACTGCGTTTTTACGTCTGGCGCTGGCGGGCGTGCCGCAAAGCAGCTGCGCTGGAAAACCCTGCGCCACGACGGAAGGCAAGGTGCTGCCATTGCATAATCCAGTCATGACTACGTCAACATCCGATGAGCCCCCGGTATATCTGCTGAGTGATGCCAGGCAGAAGCAGCGCGTCAGAGACATCCTGGCCCAGCGCAGTCTTGGCTCGCACATGAACGACACGAAGTGGCGCGAACTCTGTCTGGCCATGCGCGCGCTGGCGCTGCCACCGGCCTACCAGCGCAAAAGCGTATTTGAAGACCTACCGTGTCCTGTCCAGTTTCCCCATGCGCCCGATTACATCGGTGACTGGGCGTGCACGCCCGAAGCCAGTCTGGGCTTGCACATCGAGTGGGTGAAAATCGCGCCCCGGTATCGCCAACACCGCGGCCGCCTGATTGCGCCGGAGATAGTGGATTGCTCGGACGACGTGCGTGCATTGCTGCGCAGGCTGGGGCTTCCGGTCGTCGAACAAGACGGTTTTTTCTTGCTGCTTGCGCATGCATCGGGAGAGATGGCGATTTGATCTTCGCCGCGTCGCCGTGGCGGGCAGGGCGCCGATCAAGGCTGAAATCGGCGGGTTGATCCCTTACCGATGCAGCGCAACAGCCGCCGCATCCTGCATGGCCAGCCCGATCTGCTGCAAGGTGCTGGAGCGCACGGCAGCGTGCTGCCAATAAAGCGGCACATCCAGCCAGCGTGCTGGATCGATATTCACGATGGTCCGTGCCGCCAGTCCCTGTTCGATCAGCGACTCCGGCGCCAGGCACCAGCCCAGGCCACGCGCGGCGGCTTCCACGAAGCCGGTAGCCGAGGGAAGGTAATGCACGGGTGGAGAAATGCGCGCGCGGGTGATGCGGCGCACGAAGCGCCACTGCAGCGCATCCTTGCGGTTGAAGACGATCATCGGTGCGTGTGCCAGCGCAGCAGCATCCACCCCGTGCGCGAAGTAGCGCGCCACAAAGGCGGGCGATGCGATGGCGCAGTAACGCATGGTGCCAAGCGGCTGCGCGTTGCAACCCTGCAGCGGCGTCGCATGGGAGGTAACCGCACCCAGCACCGCACCGCTTCGCAGCAGTTCAAGCGTGTGGTCCTGATCGTCGACCTGCACGTCGAACATATAGCCATGTTCGTCATGCAAGCGCGCCAACGCCGCGACAAACCAGGTGTGCAGCGAATCGTCGTTCACCGCAATCGGAAGGGTGCGGGCAGAGGCGGGCGCGTCAGGCAGGAAGTCCGCCAGCGCCTCGGCTTCCAGCGCCTGCATGGGGCGCACGCGTCGCAGCAGGCGTTCGCCTGCGGGCGTGGGACGGCACGGAGCCTGGCGGACGACCAGCACCTGGCCCAGCCGGTCTTCCAGCGCCTTGATGCGCTGGGAGACGGCCGATGGCGTGACCGACAGTCGCTGTGCAGCGGCGTCGAAGCTGCCTTCTTCCAGCACGGCCGAAAAGGCCGCTAGTTGGGGGTGAATGAGGTCCATGGGCTACCTTGCGATCAGAGATCAGATGCCAGCAGAACGTCGCAGGACGGCTTCGTCACCGGACTGTTTCGCTTGTGGCTGCCATCTGGACGGCAGCTTTGCCAATGATGCCTCGGCGCCAATAGTGCTGGAACAGTTTTTCTTAACTGTCCGAAGAATAATTAGTTTGTCTTGATTGCTGCCGAAAGCCAACATAAGCCTGATTCTTCATTCCTTTTTCAAAGCCCACCATGTCTTTCGCAGCAGGTACCGCCGGTTTCATTGCCGGTGGCAGTCTCATCTTTGCAATCGGTTCGCAGAACGCCTTTGTGTTGCGCCAGGGCTTGCAGCGGCGCCACGTCGGCCGGGTGGTCCTGATCTGTGCGCTGGGAGATATCGCGCTGATCCTGGCCGGCGTCGGTGGCGTAGGCATGGTGGTGCATCAATGGCCTGCTCTGCTGCAGTTTCTGCGCTGGGCAGGCGCAGCCTTTCTTGCCACCTATGGCCTGATGGCAGCGCGCCGGGCCTGGCAGGGCACGGAAGCCCTTGCGCCAACCGACCACGCCCAGTCCGGGGCACGTCGCGCGGTCCTGGCTTGCCTGGCGTTTACCTTCCTCAATCCGCACGTCTACCTGGACACCATGGTGCTGCTGGGCAGCCTGTCCACGCGCTATGCGGGAAACGCACGCTGGGCGTTCGCCCTGGGCGCCTGCTGCGCCAGCGTGCTGTGGTTTGCGTCGCTCGGTTATGGCGCTCGCCTGCTGCTGCCCGTATTTCGCAACCCGAGCGCATGGCGCGTGCTGGATGCGTTGATCGCGGTGTTCATGCTGGTGCTGGCAGTGATGTTGGTGTGGATGCCGCTTGAGTGATGACATCAGTACGTGGATCAACGCATGGGATCAGCACATGAGACCAGCGCACAGCATCAGTGCGGGAAAGCCTGAAAGGCCGGCAGTGCCTCAGCCTGGTCGCTATACGCGACCAGCGCCGGGTGGGCATCTATGGCAACCGTGCCAGGCAACATCATTTGTGTGAAGTGCCATGCGACTGCGGTGCTGATACCCGCCTGGGTCATGCCGGCTTCGGTCGCATCCAGCGGTACCGTCGTCACGGCCGCTTCCAGTTCCGCATAGGCCGCCAGCAGTTGGGCATGCACCCGGTCCAGCCACGGCGCGTGTTGCTTTTCCGGCGGTCGCAGCTCCCGCTCGTAAACGATCTGCACGGTCTTTTCGCAGGCTGCCAACGCCAGCCCGGTGACGCGAAAAGTGTGCAACCGCTGTGCTTGATCGGTCGGGATCAGGCTGCGTATGCCTGCTGATTCCAGCCACTGCAGAATCAAGCTGGAGTCCATCAACACGCTGCCGTCATCGCAGACCAGTGTCGGGGCTTTCACGACGGGGTTGATGCGCTGGAACTCGGCAAAACCGCCAAACACCGACACCGATCGGTGTTCGAACGGAATCGATTGCAGGCGCAGCGAGATCGCCACGCGGCGCACATAGGGGGAGTCGAGCATGCCGATCAGTTGCATGGTTCAAGCCGGGCGATCAAGCCCTGGCGGCTGGTGGAACAAGCGTCCACGATAGCGAGTGCCTTGTCTGGCATAAAGGTTAGGTCATCGGAAATCCCCGCCTTGAACCGATGCCTCATCGGTGCTGCACCACAACGCCCTGCACGTATTTTCCGACGCCGAGCTTCCAGCTAGACTTCCCGCATGGAACTCGACAAGAAAGACCGGCAGATCCTCGAAGCCTTGCAGGAAGATGCCCGCCAAAGCCTGGCCGCGCTGGGAAAACGCATCGGCCTGTCCCAGCCCGCCATGAGCGAGCGCGTGCGCAAGCTGGAAGACGCGGGTGTGATCGACGGCTACGGGGCGCGCGTGAATCTGCAGGCGATCGGCATCGGGCTGCAGGCCATCATCCGGGTGCAGACCAACCATGCCGGCATTGCGCTGTACACCCGCTTGTTCGAGGCCATGCCGGAAGTGCTGTCCGCGGACCGGGTGACGGGCGCGGATTGTTTTGTGGTTCGCTGCGCGATTCCGAGTCCGCTGGATCTGCAGCGTGTGGTTGACGCCTTGGCCGCCCATGGGTCGGTCACGACCTCGGTAGTCTTGTCGACCACCGTGAACAAGACCGTCACGGTGCGGGCAGCGCCGATGCCTTTGCGTTAGCAGCAGTGGCCCATAATTGCGTGCCACGCACTGCGGGCGCGCAAAGACAGGCGCAGAAATGCGCGACCGCATGTGTCATGACCGCCGCGCCGTTTTTCCTCACCAGGAGCTTCCATGCTTGAACTACGTCCCGGATGCGAGTGCTGCGATCGCGACCTGCCGCCCGAGTCCCCGCTTGCGCGCATCTGCACCTTCGAGTGCACCTTCTGCGCGGACTGCGTTGAGTCCAAGCTGGGCGGCTTGTGCCCGAACTGCGGCGGCAACTTCGCGCCTCGCCCGATTCGGCCCGCCAGCAAGCTGGCAAACAACCCGCCGTCGACCCGGCGGGTGTTCAAGCCCCAGGGCTGCGTCAGCGCAGCGTCGGGTCCAGCCGATCCCGAAGCCAGTCGCCCAGCAGGCTGACCGACAGCGTCGTCACCACGATCACGGCCGACGGCGCCAGCAGAATCCACGGCGCCATGCTCAGGTACGCACGGCCGTAGCCCACCATGTTGCCCAATGAAGTGGCGGGCGGTTGTACCCCCAGGCCCAGGAAGGACAGGCCGCCTTCCAGCAGGATGATTTCCGGGAAGGCCAGCGTCATCGACACGATCAGCGTGGACGCAATGTTCGGCAGCACATGCTTGCCGTACACCCGCCAGGGCGACGCGCCCAGTTGCTTGACCGCCGCCGCGTAGCCTTGCGAGCCCGCACTGATCGCCAGGCCACGCGCAATGCGGGCGTAGCGTTCCCAGCCGTGCAGGCCCAGCAGGCAGATGAACAGCGGCAGCGAATTGCCGAAGAAAGCCAGCACCGACAAGGCCAGGATCAGGAAGGGCATGGATGCCTGGAAGTCCACCAGCGCCATCACGGCTTGCTCGACCAGTCGCCGGAAGTGGGCGGCCAGGAAACCCAGCGACACGCCCAGCAGCGCACCGATCAGGGTGGCGCCGAAGGCGATCAGCAGGCTCATACGGATCGACATGATCAGGCGGCTGAGCACATCGCGGCCCAGTTCGTCGGTGCCCAGTGGGTGCAGCCACTTGCCGCCCCAGCCAACGGGCGGCGACAGTCGGTTGCGCAGATCTAGCGCGGTGTGGGAGAACGGGCTGATCCAGTCTGCGCCAATGGCGACAATCAGCATCACGGCCAGCCACACCATGGCCATGCGAACCGTGACTGGCATGCTGGTGCGACGGCGCGGCGGGCGGGCGATACCGGTGCTTGGTTCGGGCGAAACGGGCAGGACGTCAGCGCTGCTGATATCGGTCGGTATCTGTTGCATCGGTGGGCTGGCCATCAGTTCGCTCCCTGCACACCGGCACGCAGCCGCGGATCGAGCACGCCATACAGCAAGTCCACGACCAGGTTCGCCGCGACCATGGTCGCGGCAATCAGCAGCAGGATGCACTGCACGACGGCCAGGTCGCGGTTGGCCACGGCCACCACCAGCAGGCGGCCGACGCCAGGCCAGGAAAACACGCTTTCCACGATCACCGCGCCCGCCAGCAGGCTGCCGACCATGAAGCCGATGATGGTCACGGTGGGGATGGCGGCGTTGGGCAGGGCGTGTCCGCGCACTGCCACCGACCAGGGCACGCCCTTGGCCAGCGCGGTGCGCATGTAGGGTTGGCCCAGCACTTCCAGCATGGCGGACCGGGTGAATCGCGCCAGCACGGCTGCGCCGCCAATACCGAGGGTCACGATCGGCAGGATGGCGTGCCGCCAGCTTTCCTGGCCGCCCGTGGGCAACCAGCCCAGCTGCACGCCGAACACCAGCACCAGCAGCAAGCCCAGCACGAAGGAAGGAATCGTGAAGCCGGCAACGGCAAGCAGCATCACTGCGCGATCGACCAGCGTGTCGCGGTGCAGGGCGGCGTAGACGCCGGCAGGTACCCCGATGCCGATCTTGATCAGGATGGCGGGCACCGTCAGCGCAAGGGTGGCGGGAATGGCCTCGACCACCAGCGCCAGTGCGCTGCGGCCATCGCGCATGGAATTGCCCAGGTCGCCATGGAAGATCGCGCCGAAGTAGCGCAGGTACTGCACCCACAGCGGGTCGTCCAGACCCCACGCTTTGCGGAAAGCGGCAATGGCCTCGGGCGGGGCGTCAGCCGACATCACCAGCAGCGCAGGGTCGCCGGACAAGCGCAGCACGATGAAGGCGAAGCTCACCACCATGGTCAGGGTCAACAGGGCACGGAAGAACCGTATGCCGAAGAAACGCAGCATCAGTAAGTACTCGAAGAAACGGGGCGATGAAGCACGTGACCGGCGGTCGCGCCGACCGAATGAGTCGGCACCATGAACACGCTGGTTTGTCGGGCCGGTTTGGCCTCGCCATGCGCCACGTGACAGGCCACCAGGCGGCCATCGGCCATGGGTCTGAGCACAGGTGTCTCGACTGCGCACACGCTGCTTGCGGCCTGGCAGCGCGGATGGAAGGCGCAGCCGGACGGGCGTTGCGCGGGGTTCGGCGGGTCGCCGACCAACACAATGCGCGTGCCGCGGCGCGAGGGGTGCGGGATTGCCGACACCAGCGCCTGGGTGTAGGGGTGTGCAGGTGCGCGCAGGATGTCGTCGGGTTCGCCTTCCTCGATCACGCGGCCCAGGTACATCACGGCCAGCCGGTGGCTCATCTGGCGTATGGCGCGCAGGTCGTGGCTGATGAACAGCATGGCCACGCCCCGGCTTGCCTGGATCTCGGACAGCAGGTTCATCACCTGGGCCTGGATCGAGACGTCCAGCGCACTGATGGGTTCATCGCACACCAGCAGCGCCGGATCGGTCGCCAGCGCACGCGCCAGCACCGCACGTTGTCGCTGCCCGCCCGACAGTTCATGCGGATAACTGCGTGCGTGGTCAGTACGAAGACCTACCGCGCGAAGCAAGGTGTCGACACGATCACCATCTGCGCGCAGGCCGTGGATTTCAAGCGGTTCGGCGATCTGCTTGCCGATCGGCAGGCGGCGATCCAGCGCACCCAGCGGGTCCTGGAACACCATCTGCATGCGTGCGCGTTGCTGGCGCCAGGCCTGCGTGTCGGGCGCGGGCATGGGCGCACCATCGAAACGCACGCTGCCTTCGTCGGGGGTTTCCAGGCCCAGCAGCAGCCGGCCCGTGGTGGACTTGCCGCAGCCGGACTCGCCCACCAGGCCCAGGGTCTTGCCGTGCTCGATGCGCAAGGACACGCCATCCAGCGCGCGCACCTCGGTCTGTTTGCCCAGCCATCCACGACGCATGCCGTAGCGGCGCACCAGGCCATCGGCTTCAAGCAAATAAGGGCCTGCGCTCATGCGCGTTCCCGGGCAGTGTCGTTCGGCAAACGGCTGACCGTATGCGGCGGGGGCATCGGTGTCCGCGGCCGAAGCGCCACCGCAGGCTGACGGGTCAGCACACAGGCCGCTTGCTGCGCGCGGCCCGTGCCGGCCGGTGCCAGCAGCGGTACTACCGCATCGCAAGCCGCATGGCGATGCACGCAGCGGGGTGCAAACGCACAGCCGGGCGGCATGGCCCAGGGTTCCGGCACGCCGCCGGGAATGGCGGCAAGCGGTCGCCGCGCGCCATCCATCGGCGGCAGCGCAGCCAACAAGCCTTGCGAATACGGGTGGGCAGGGGCGTCGAACAAGGTCTGTGCCGGGGCCTGTTCCACGATTCGGCCCGCATACATTACGCAGACGCGTTCACAGGTTTCCGCGACCACGCCCAGGTCGTGCGACACCAGCACCAAGGCCATGCCGGTATCGCGGCGGATGTCGGCCAGCAATTGCAGGATCTGCGCCTGGATCGTGACGTCGAGTGCAGTCGTCGGCTCGTCGGCAATCAGCAGTTCCGGCTGGCCCGCCAATGCCATCGCAATCATCACGCGCTGATTCTGGCCGCCGGACAGTTCATGCGGGTACGCGTCCAGCCTGCGCCTGGCATCGGGCATGCCCACCTGATCGAGCAAGCGGCGCGCTTCTTCA
>Ga0308163_10000301_pt1 | contig 112420 bp, 102 predicted proteins | sample PhyTR1_FD_201037 | JGI IMG/M metagenome (GOLD analysis project Ga0308163, IMG submission 201037) | Phyllosphere microbial communities from UC Gill Tract Community Farm, Albany, California, United States - DLSLT.R1 | ecosystem: Host-associated > Plants > Phyllosphere > Unclassified | place... | reverse complement strand
GGCATCAAATCGTGGTGGTGCCATCCGCCATGTCGGGCGAGACCAACCGCCTGATTGGACTGGCCAGGGAAATCATGGATCAACCCGATCCGCGTGAACTTGACATGATCGCCTCGACAGGCGAACAAGTGTCCGTCGGCCTATTGTCGATGGCACTGCTGGCGATCGGCAAACAAGCCGTATCCTACGCCGGCTGGCAAGTCGCGATCAAAACCGATTCCGCCTTTACCAAGGCCCGCATCCAGTCGATCGATGACGAAAAAGTCAAACGCGACCTCGATGCCGGCAAGATTGTCATCATTACCGGTTTCCAGGGCGTCGACGAGAACGACAATATCGCGACCCTGGGCCGCGGCGGTTCCGACACCTCGGCCGTGGCGATCGCCGCCGCCATGAAGGCGGCCGAATGCCTGATCTTTACCGATGTGGACGGCGTCTACACGACCGATCCGCGCGTGGTCTCCGAGGCACGCCGCCTGAAGACCATCACCTTTGAAGAAATGCTGGAACTGGCTTCGCTCGGTTCCAAAGTGCTGCAAACCCGTTCGGTGGAATTCGCCGGCAACTACCGCGTCCCGACGCGCGTGCTGTCGTCGCTGACCGACCCGATGCTGCCTTTGGAAGTAGAAGCCAATTCGGGCACCCTGATTTCGTTTGAGGAAGACACCAACATGGAACAAGCAGTTATCTCCGGCATCGCCTTCAACCGCGACGAAGCCAAAATCACCGTGCTCGGCGTGCCCGACCGTCCAGGCGTGGCCTACCACATCCTGGGACCGGTGGCCGACGCCAATATCGAAGTCGACATGATCATACAGAATCAGTCGGTCGACGGTAAAACGGATTTCACCTTCACCGTCTCGCGCGGCGAATACGCACGCGCCCTGGCCGTGCTGGAAGCGAACCGCGAACAACTGGGCGCGGCCAGCATCACCGGCGACGCCAAAGTGTCGAAACTGTCGGTGGTGGGCGTGGGCATGCGCAGCCACGTCGGCGTCGCTTCGCAGATGTTCCGCACCCTGTCGGAAGAGAGCATCAACATCATGATGATCTCGACCTCGGAAATCAAGATCTCGGTCCTGATCGACGAAAAGTACATGGAACTGGCCGTGCGCGCACTGCACAAAGCGTTCGAGCTGGAAAAAGCCTAAAGATTCAAAAATATCGCCCCACGCCCTTGACCAAAGGGGGTGCAATCGATATTATGACGTTCGTCGCTGCAGCGCAGTCAGCTGAAACGACATAGTTGAGTAATCAGCTAGGAGACGTGGCCGAGTGGCCGAAGGCACATCCCTGCTAAGGATGCATACGGCTTATACCTGTATCGTGGGTTCGAATCCCACCGTCTCCGCCAGAATCAAATAAAAAAGCCTCCCCTGCGGGAGGCTTTTTTATTTGTCTGGACGGAACGGTGGCATTCGAAGACGGAGCGCCCTAAGGGGCGCGCAGGCTCTCCGAATCGCCCATCTGCCGCGCGAAGCGCGGCGACGTTGGCCGCGCAGCGGCAAGGCTGGGGCGCCAAGGTGATTGATCGGCTGGCGCTTGATTTGACGGCTGCGTTTCCGGAGATGAAAGGGTTTTCTCGCCGCAACCTGCTGTACATGCGCAGCTTCGCCGAAGAATGGCCTGACGTCGAATTTGTGCAACAGGCTGTTGCACTTTTGCCTTGGGGGCAGAACTTGCTGCTGCTGACCAAGCTGAAGACTCGCGAAGAGCGGGTCTGGTACGCGGCCAAGGCGATCGAACATGGCTGGTCGCGCAATGTCATGTGGCACCATATGTCGACGCAGTTTCAGCAGCGTTCCGGTAAAGCGGTGACCAACTTTGAAGAACGCCTGCCCGCCGCCGAATCCGAACTGGCACAGCAGACGCTGAAAGACCCTTACCTGTTCGATTTTCTTGGCGTTGCGATTGACGCCCATGAGCGTGATATTGAATCGGCCATGACGCGCCACGTCACCAAATTGTTGATGGAGCTTGGTGAGGGATTTGCATTTGCCGGCCGCCAGGTGAATGTGGCTGTGGACGAACAGGACTTCTTTATTGATCTGCTGTTTTATAATTACCGGTTGCATCGCTTCCTTGTGGTCGAACTCAAGGCTGGTGATTTCAAGCCCGAACATGTCGGCCAGCTCAATTTTTATGTCACGCTCGTCGATGAAAAGATCAAGAGTGAGGAAGACAAGCCCACCTTGGGCTTGCTGCTGTGCAAGCAGCAACATCGGGTGGTGGCGGAATACGCCTTGCGCGGCATGACACAGCCCATCGGCATCGCCGAATACCGGCTGCAACTGCCTGACGATCTTGCAAAATATTTGCCCAGTATTCAACAGATTGAAGCCGAATTACAAGGTGATGATTGAACGCGTTACCGAATGAGAATATAAAAAAACACTGATGAGCCAACAGCGCCTGTTTGATAGGTTGACCACCTTGTTCCACACCTATCCGGTGGTTTTCTTTGGCCAGTTTCATAGCTCTTTGCTCGGCTGCCCTGAGCAAGCCGGTGCAAGCGCAGCTGGCAGTGATGAGTGACATGAGCCTGGGTGGCATGATCGTGCAAGTGCGTAATTTGGCCGAATGCATGCAAGTCGCGTTTGACGCTGGCGCAAAACGTATTTTGTTACCCATGTCGAGCGTGAGCGACATTGTCACATTGCCTGGAGAATTGTTTGCAAAGTTTCAAACAGGTTTCTATTCTGACCCGGTGGATGCTGTTTTCAAGGCTTTGGGCGTAGAGTAAATTTGTACAGTGCGGACGCTAAATCCGCATATCACCGCGTTCCGGTCCTAGCGGCAACAGCAGTTTTTCCTGTCATTCAGCAAAATCGAAAATCGCCAGAAAATGCTGCTGATTGAGCTTGTCTTGCCGCTCCATGGCGCTAGAGTGATATGACTCACCCGGTTCAAACAACCCAAGGAGCCCGCCATGACAGCACAAGTCGAAGCCATTCCCAAAGACATGCACACCATCACCCCGCACCTGGTCTGCGACGGCGCGGCCGATGCCATCGCGTTCTATAAAAAGGCTTTCAACGCCGTCGAGCACGCGCGCATGCAGACGCCGGACGGCAAGATCATGCACGCCATGCTCACCATCGGCGACTCGCACCTGATGCTGGTCGACGAGTTTCCCGACTACGGCAGCATCGGCCCCAACAAGCTCAAGGGCACGCCCGTCACCCTGCACATGTACGTGCAGGACGTCGACCAGGCCTTCGCGCAGGCGGTCGCCGCCGGCGCCACCGTCAAGATGCCGCTGGAAAACCAGTTCTGGGGCGACCGCTACGGCATCGTCACCGATCCCTTCGGCCACAACTGGTCGCTGGCCAGCCACGTCAAGGACGTCACGCCGGAAGAGATGAAGGCGGCGATGCAGAACATGCAGCCGGAGTGCGGGTCGCAGTCCTGAGCTGCCGGTTCAGCGTGTGGCGAACGGCCACACGCTGCGCACCGTTTGCCGCTGCCACTCCTCCGCCTGCAGGCCCAGCGCCGGCTTGACCAGGTCGCTGCGGCTGACGATGCCGATCAGGCGCAGGCTCTTCGCGTCGCTGACCACCGGCAGCCGTTCCAGCGCGTGCACGGCCAGGCGGGTGGCCAGGGTGCGGCAGGTCTCGTCGGCCAGCGCCACCACCGGCATGTTGGCGCCGAACAGCTGGCCCACCGTCATGCCGGCGTTTGACGCAAGGCCTTGCTCCAGGGTGGCGCGGTCCAGCATGCCGACCAGCGCGCCGTCACGCGTGACGGGAAAGGCGCGGTGGCGCTGGGTGCTGCCGAAGTGGCTGGCCATGGCGGTGGCGAGAGTGGTATCGGCGTCGATGCTGGTTGGCTGCGGGCTCATCACCTCGGCCACGCTGTGGCGTTCCAGCGGATCGATGCCGTATTCGCGATAAATGTGATAACCGCGGCGGGCGATTTTTTCGGTCAGGATCGAGCGGTGCATGAAGATTACCGTAAACGCATAGGCCACGGCCGAGGCGGCCATCACGGGCAGCAGGGCGTTGACGTCGTACGTCAGTTCGAACGCAAAGGCGACCGCCATGATGGGCGCGCGCATCATGCCGCCCAGGGTGGCGGCCATGAACACCAGCGGCCAGATGGCCGGCTCGTTGCCGGGCAAGTATGGCCCCAGCAGCGCGCCCAGGCCGGCGCCCAGCATCAGCAAGGGCGCCAGCACCCCGCCCGAGGTGCCCGAGCCCAGCGCCAGCAGCCAGATCACGGCTTTCACGGCCAGCAGCGCCAGCAGCGCGCCGGCGGCCAGGTGGTTGTTCAGCAGGTCGGCGATCACGTCATAGCCCACGCCCAGCGCGCGCGGCTGCACATAGCCGCCGATGCCGACGGCCAGCCCGCCGATGGCCGGCCACCACATCCAGTGCACGGGCAACCGGTGGAACAGGTCCTCCACCTTGTACAGCGAGGTCGATAATAGCCACGCCATGGCGCCGCACAGCAGGCCGGCCACCAGGCACGACAGCAGCGCCGACGGCGGCAGCACGGCCGTGTGCAGCGGGAACAGCGGGCCGCTGTCGATCAGCACGGGCCGCAAAAAACCGGCGATCACGCAGGCGATCGCCACTGGCGCCAGGCTGCGCGGACGCAGTTCGAACAGCAGCAGTTCCACCGCCAGCAGCAATGCGGCCACCGGCGTGCCGAATACGGCCGTCATGCCCGCCACCGCGCCGGCCACCAGCAAGGTCTTGCGTTCGCCGGCGCTCAGGTGAAAATGCTGGGCCAGCAAGGAGCCGACCGCGCCGCCGGTCATGATGATCGGCCCTTCGGCGCCGAACGGGCCGCCGCTGCCGATGGCGATCGCCGAGGCGAGCGGCTTGAGCACCGCCACCTTGGGCGACATCATGCTCTTCTTGAACAGGATTGCCTCGATCGCCTCGGGAATGCCGTGGCCGCGTATCTGCTCGGTGCCGTAGCGCGCGATCAAGCCGATCAGCAGTCCGCCCAGCACCGGGATGGCGATCACCCAAGCGCCCAAGCCATGGCCGGCGGGCGACATGAAGGCGGTCGAGAATTTCTGGAAGAAAAACAGATTGGTGAAAAAATGGATGGCGTGCAGCAGCACCCAGGCGGTCGCGGTGCTGAGGGCGCCGACCACCGCGGCCAGGATGGAAATCAGGATCAGCCGCGCCTGGCCGTCGAAGTCGCGCCGGGCGTCGTAGGCGGTATTACTCATGATGCTGTCCTGCCACGGTCGGAATGGTAAACACGCCGGCCAGCGACTGCAGTTCGGTGCGGTGCAATTGTGCCAGCCTGGCCAGCAGGGCCTCGCCCTCGGGCAGCAAGTGGACTTCGACCCGGCGCCGGTCGGCGCTGCTGTGGCGGCGCTCCACCAGCCCGGCCGCTTCGCAGCGCGTGATCAGGGCGACCACGCCGTGCGGCTTGGCTTGCAGGCGTTCGGCCAGCTCGCCGACGGTGGCCCAGTCGCGGCCGGGATAGCCCTTGATGTGCAGCAGCAGCAGGTATTGCAGTGGCGTGATGCCATGGGTCTGGATCACGTCATCGGAAAAGCGCTCGAAGCGGCGCATCTGGTAGCGAAATTCCGACAGGATCGTGAAATCGGACTTGCCCAGGGCGGCAGGGGAGAGGGGCATGACAGGGTTCCGGCAAAAGGAAAGGCGCTCAATATATCACAACGTGATATAAATGGTCTGGCTGGCCGTGGGCAATATCTGGCATGTACTGCCATACTGTGCGTTATCGCCACCAAGCGCCCCGCGCCCGCCCCCATGAAACCGGCCAGCTTTCCCCTGCCGCCTGACCTGATCAATGAAGAAGCCATGCTGGCGGCCCTGCAGCGCGAGGCCTTCGGCTATTTTTTGGAGCAGGTCAACCCGGTCAATGGCCTGGTGCGCGACAAGGACAAACAGAGCTGGCCGGCCAGCATCGCCGCCGTCGGCCTGGCGCTCACCAGCTATTGTGTCGGCGTCGAACGCGGCTGGCTGGCACGCGATGACGCGGTCGAGCTCACCTTGACCACCTTGCGTTTTTTTGCGAACAGCGAGCAGGGCGACTCGCCCGCCGCCACCGGCCACAAGGGTTTTTATTATCACTTCCTCGACATGGACAACGGCCGGCGCGCCTGGGATTGCGAGCTGTCGAGCATCGACACGGCCCTCTTGATCGCAGGCGTGCTGGCCTCCGCCGCATACTTCGATGGCGAGGGCAAGGACGAACTGGAGATCCGCGCGCTGGCCGACTTTCTGTACCGCCGGGTCGACTGGCAATGGATGCGCGCGCGCTGCCAGTTGCTGCGCCACGGCTGGAAGCCGGAAACGGGTTTCCTGCGCAAATGCTGGCGCGGCTATGACGAGGCGCTGATCCTGTATGTGCTGGCGCTCGGTTCGCCCACCTTTCCCATCGAGCGCGCCAGCTACGACGCCTGGACCGCCAGCTTCGAATGGAAATCCGTCTACGGCATCGACTATCTGTATGCGGGATCGCTGTTCATCCACCAGATGTCGCATGCCTGGCTCGATTTGCGCGGCATCCAGGATGATTTCATGCGCGCCCACGATCTCGATTATGCGGAAAACAGCCGCCGCGCGACCCTGGTGCAGCAGCGCTACGCGATCGACAATCCACTCGGCTTTCCCGGTTACGGCGAACACTGCTGGGGCATCAGCGCCAGCGACGGTCCCGGCCCCGCCACCCAGCAGTCCTACGGCGTGCGGCGCGGCTTTCGCGACTACGCGGGCCGTGGCGCACCGTACGGTATTGACGACGGCACCCTGGCGCCGTGGGCGGTGGCCGCCTCGCTGCCGTTCGCGCCCGAGCTCGTGCTGCCAGCCCTGGCGCAGCAGCATGATGTATTCCACGCCCGCTCGACCGTGTTCGTCACGCAGCAGGGTCCGCGCTGGGTATCGCCCTACCGCTTCGGCATCAACGACGGGCCGGTGCTGCTGATGCTGGACAACTACCTGCACGATTTTCCGTGGCGTCTGATGCGCGGCAATACCTATCTGCGCGATGGGCTGGTGAAGGCGGGCTTTGCGGGCGGGTGGCTCAATCCAGATACGTAAGCCCTGCCTGCTGCAATGGGCCGCGCATGTTGTACATGTCGAGCCCCAGTACGCCGGCCGCCAATTTGGCGCGCTTTTCGCCTTCCAGGTTTTCCCGTTGCTGCGCAATGGCCGACACGCGCGCCACATCGGCCGCCGGCACCACCACCACGCCGTCATCGTCGGCAATCACGGCGTCACCCGGATTGACCAGCGCCCCCGCGCACAGCACCGGGATATTGACCGAGCCGAGCGTGGCCTTGATGGTGCCCTTGGCGCTGACGCCCTTGCTCCAGACAGGAAAGCCCATCTGCTTGAGCACGCGCACGTCGCGCACGCCGGCATCGATCACCAGCGCCTTCGCGCCGCGCGCCATGAAGCTGGTCGCCAGCAGGTCGCCGAAATAGCCGTCCATGCACTCGGCGGTCAGCGCGGCGACCACGATATCGCCCGGCTGTATCTGTTCGGCCGCCACATGCAGCATCCAGTTGTCACCCGGGTGCAGCAATACCGTCACCGCCGTGCCGGCCACCAGCGCGCCCGGATAGATCGGCCGCATATACGGTTTCAACAGGCCCATGCGGCCCATGGCTTCGTGCACGGTGGCGCTGCCGAACTGGCCCAGCAGTTCGACATGCCGGTGCTCGGCGCGCAGGATCTGGCGCTTGACGACGCCCAGCTGGTTCATCAACGGTGTGCTCATAATCCTTTTCCTTTCAGTTGGGCGTCCAGGCGCGGATAGACCTTGCGCGCATTGCCTTCAAAGATGCTGTAACGATCATCGGCGCTGAGATCGGCCGCTTCGATATAGCGTTTGGTGTCGTCGTAATAGTGGCCCGTTTCCGGATCGATACCGCGCACCGCGCCAATCATCTCGGAGGCGAACAGCACGTTTTTCACGGGCATCACGCGTGTCAGCAGGTCGATGCCTGGCTGGTGGTAGACGCAGGTATCGAAAAAAATATTGTTCAGCAGGTGCACGGACAGCAGCGGCTTTTTCATCTCCTGCGCCAAACCGCGGAAACGGCCCCAGTGATACGGCACCGCGCCGCCACCGTGAGGGATCAGGAATTTCAGGTCCGGGAAATCGGTGAACAGGTCGCTGGTCAAACACTGCATGAAGGCGGTGGTATCGGCGTTCAGGTAGTGCGCGCCGGTGGTATGAAAGCAGGCGTTGCAGCTGGTGCTGACATGGATCATCGCGGGAATACCGTATTCGACCATCTTTTCATAGAGCCGATACCAGCTGCGGTCCGACAGCGGCGGCGCCGTCCAGTGGCCGCCCGACGGGTCGGGATTGAGGTTGATGCCCACCATGCCGTAATCCTTCACGCATTTTTCCAGTTCCGGGATGCAGGTGGCGGGATCGACGCCGGGCGACTGCGGCAGCATGGCCGCGCCGATGAAATGGTCGGGGAACAGCTGCGCCACGCGCGCGCACAGCTCGTTGCAGATGGCGGCCCAGGTGGCGCTGGTATTGAAGTCGCCCACGTGATGGGCCATGAAACTGGCGCGCGGCGAGAAGATGGTCAGGTCCGAGCCGCGTTCCTTCATCAGGCGCAGCTGGTTCAGTTCGATCGACTCGCGCAGCTCGTCATCGCTGATCCGCAGTTCCGACACTTTCGGCCCCAGTTCAGGCGTGTTCAGGTGGGCGACCTGGCGCTTGCGCCAGGCTTCCAGCGCCGGCGGCGCGGTGGTGTAATGGCCATGGCAATCGATGATCAATGGGGGGCGCATCGGTTTTTCCTTTTCTTGGTTCTCAGACGGGGGCGGGGAGCAGTACTTCTCCGCGCATGATGGGGCGGGCCGTGCGCAGCAGGGCGGCGCGCGGCGCCTGCGCGGGGTTGTTGGCGTCGAGCGTCAGTTCGACCGAAAATTCACCGCTCGGATGTTCGATCGAGAGCGTCTTGCAGGCGCCTGGCGGCACGCTGGCGACGCCGTGCGCCACCGAGCCGTCGAGCACGCAGGCGGTGGCGACGGTGACGGCCGCCAGCACGCCGATCGCTTCGTGGCAGACATGCGGAATAAAGCAGCGCGTGGCCAGGCTGCCGCCGGCTTGCGGCGCCGCGACCAGGCACATTTTCGGATAATTCTTGCTGCTGACGTCGCCCAGTCCCATCAGGGGGCCAGCCGCCAGGCGCAGCGCTTCCAGCCTGGCGCGCAAGACCTGGTTGCGATTGAGTGCGTCCACGCTTTCATCACCGGCCAGATCGAAGTCCGTCGCGCGCACCAGTACCATCGGCATGCCGTTGTCGATCAGGGTGGCGTCCACCGCGAATGGCGCATCGCCGCCGACGTCGATGCGGTCGATGGCGTGGCCGGTCGGCAGCAGGGAAGGGCAGAGCGAACCGGCCGTGTCAAGAAAACGGATGCTGACCGGCGCGGCGGTGCCCGGCACGCCGTCGATACGGGCGTGGCCGGCATATTGCAGATGTCGGCCCGGCGTGGGCACGGTCACATCGCATTGCATGCCCGTATTGAGCGTCAGGATGCGCGCGGTGGTGGCGCCCTCCATGATCGGCAGCAGGCCCCGCTCGAGCGCGAACGGCAGCACGGCGGCCAGCATGTTGCCGCAGTTGGGCGTGAGGTCGACCGTGTCGGCGGCCGGCTGCAATTGGGCGAACAGGAAATCGAGATCGACGCCGGGTGTGTTGCTGCGGCGCACGATGCCGGCCTTGCTGGTCAGTGGGTGGGCGCCGCCCAGGCCGTCGATCTGGCGCGGGTCGGGCGAACCCATGGCCGCCAGCAGCAGGCGGTCGCGCATGGCAGTGTCCTGCGGCAGGTCCGATTCGAGAAAGAAGGGGCCGCGCGAGGTGCCGCCGCGCATCAGCATGCAGGGAATGGCGAGCAGGTCGGACGGTGGCGGGTGATTCATGGGGCGGCTCTTCGGCTGTAGGGATGGCGCCAGTATCTGCGGCGGCTACGCTTGCGTGGTTGCGTTGTGCGTGCCGGTTTGTTCTAATCTGCTTATCGGCCCCCACTTCACCTATTTGGAAATCCCCATGCTCCTGGTCAGCCTGCGCCACCTTCATGCCTTCAATGCCGTCGCCGCCACCGGTGGCATCCGGCGCTCGTCCGAGACCTTGTACCGCGCATCCTCGGCGGTGGCCCGCTCGGTTGGCGCACTCGAGGCCAGCCTGGGCGTGCAGCTGTTCGAACGCAAGGGCAGGGGCATGCTGCTGACGGCTGCGGGCGAGGTGGTGCGGCTGCGCGCCGACCGCATCGAGGCAGAGCTGGGCGAAGTGCGAGACGACGCCATGCGCCTGCGCGATCGTGGCGGCAAGCTGGGTGGCAAGGTTGGCGGCATTGAGGCCCTGCTCAATGAGCGGCGCCTGCAGGCCGCCACGCTGCTGGCCGAGGTGCACCATATGCCCAGCGTGGCGGCAGCCATGGGCGTGTCGCAATCGGCCGTCAGCCAGGCCATCGCCCGCCTGGAAGACATGCTGGGCCAGCCGCTGTTCCTGCGCACGGCGCACGGCATGGTACCGACCGAGGCCGGACGCCGCTGGAGCGTCTCGTTCGAGCGCGTGCTGGCCGAATTGCGCCATATTCACGAAGATATCGCCGCGCTGGCCGGCGTGGTGCTGGGCGTGGTCACCATCGGCGCGCTGCCGCTGGCCCGTTCGCAGTTGCTGCCGCTGGCGATTGCGGCCGTATTGCAACGCCATCCGCAATTGCATATCCGCTCGCTGGAAAGCCCGTATGAAGAACTGACCGCCAGCCTGCTCAGCGGCAAGGTCGACTTTATCGTCGGCGCCCAGCGCGGTGCCGGCGCCGCCGAAGGCTTTGCCGCGCAGGCACTGTTCGGCGACAAGGCGGCATTGGTGGCGCGCGCCGGCCATCCGCTGGCGTCGCGCAAGCAACTGGCGTTAAGCGACCTGGCCGGCTATCCCTGGGTGCTGTCGCGCGCCGGCACGCCGCTGCGCGTGTCGCTGGAGCAGTTCCATGCGCGGCACGGGCAGCCTGCGCCGTCGCCGGCGGTGGAAACAGGCGACCTGGCGCTGCTGCGCGGCCTGCTGGTGGCCAGCGACATGCTCACCGTGCTGTCGGCGCACCAGCTGCACCACGAGGTGCAAACCGGGCAGCTGGTGGTGCTGCCGTTCGAGATGACTGGCATGGAACGCACCATCGGCATCACCACGCGCCAGGGCGCCCATTTGTCTCCGGGCGCCTGCGCGCTGCTCGCTGAAATCGAGGCTGCCAGCGCCCGCTGGCAGCAGTAAAGTTTCTTCCGGAACCGTTCGTCGATAAGCAGATTGAAACGGTCCGGCAAGCAAAAGCAATACATCTCCCGAGCCCAAAACGTACACTGCAAGAGCGGTGGGGCTACCACCATCCTTTACATTCCTTCACATAAAACATATACCCCAAGGGGAGACTTAATGAATATAGGACAAACGCTCGATGTCAGGGCGCATATCAATAACCGCAAGATGAGCCCTTACCAGTGGCTGCTGCTGGGCTTGTGTTTCCTGATCGTCGCCACCGATGGCATGGATGTCGCCATCATGGGTTTCCTGGCGCCCGACATCATCCGCGAGTGGGGCATTTCGCGTGCCGCCTTCGGCGTGGTGATGAGTGCCGCACCGATCGGCCTGGCCGTCGGCGCCTTGCTGGTCGGTCCGATGTCGGACAAATACGGCCGCAAGAAGCTGCTGATGGTATCGGTGGCGTGGTTTGGCCTGTTCAGCATCTTCAGCGCCTTTGCGCCGGACGTGGTGACCTTGTCGGTGCTGCGCTTCCTGACCGGCCTGGGCTTGGGTGCGGCCATGCCGAACACCACCACCTTGCTGTCCGAATATGTGCCGGAACGCTCGCGCAGCGCGCTGATCGCCTTCATGTTCACCGGCTTTAACCTGGGTTCCGCGCTGGTCGGCTTTGGCGCCGCGGCGCTGTTGCCGGAACATGGCTGGCGCACGGTGCTGATCGTCGGCGGCGCGATTCCACTGGCCTGCCTGCCGTTCTACCTGCTGCTGGTGCCCGAATCGGTGCGCTTCCTGGTGGTGCGCAAATTTCCGGCCGAGCGCATCGGCCGTACCCTGCGCCGCGTGGTCGGTGGCGAGGTGCCGGAAGGCATCGCATTTACCATCAGCGAGCCACAGGTGACGGGTTCGCAACCGGGCAAGGTACTGCTCTCGCCCGCTTATCGGGGCATCACCCTGTCGCTGTGGGGAACATATTTCATGGGCCTGCTGGTGATCTACCTGCTGAGTGGCTGGCTGCCGACCCTGATCAAGGACGCCGGCCTGCCGATCGAACGGGCCGCCAACATCACCGCCCTGTTCCAGCTTGGTGGTACGCTCGGTGCGCTGATCGTCGGCTATTTCATGGACCGCATGGCACCGAACCGCGTGATCGCGGCCGCCTACATGGTCGGCGCCGTCTTCATCCTGTTCCTGGCCTCGGGCAGCGTGACGTCGTCGAGCTTTGCGGCCTTTGTGATGCTGGCGGGCTTTTGCATGAGCGGCGCGCAGACCGGCCTGAATGCCTTTGCGCCGTCGTGCTATCCGACCGTGGTGCGCGCCACAGGCGTCAGCTGGATGCTGGGCGTGGGCCGCTTCGGCAGCATCCTCGGTTCGTTTGCCGGCGGCGTCTTGCTGTCGCTGGGCTGGGGTTTCAGCTCCGTGATCGCCGTGCTGGCAATTCCAGCCTGTATCGCCGCGCTGTTCATCATCTTTAACAAATCCGGCCGCCGTGCCGTCGCAGCTTAGGAGTCATCATGGCCAATATCATCGGCGCCATCGCCTGTTCGCATACCCCTACCATCGGCTTCGCGCTCGACGCCGGCAAGCAGCACGACGCCGTCTGGGCGCCCATCTTCAAGGCTTTCGAGCCGGTGCAGCAATGGCTGGCCGAGAAACAGCCCGATGTGCTGCTGGTGATCTACAACGACCACGTGACCTCGTTTTTCTTCGACCATTACTCGGCCTTTACGCTCGGCATCGGCGAGCGCTATGAGGCGGCCGACGAGGGCGGCGGCGCGCGCGGCCTGCCGCCTGTCGTCGGCCACGCCGCCCTGGCGCGCCATATCGGCGCCTCGCTGATGGCCGACGAATTCGACATGTCCTTTTTCCAGGACAAGCCGCTCGACCATGGCTGCTTCTCGCCGTTGTCGATCCTGTGGCCGCACGAACAGGCATGGCCGGGCAGCATCGTGCCGCTGCAGATGGGCGTGCTGCAGTTCCCGGTGCCGTCGGCGCGGCGCTGCTACAAGCTGGGCCAGGGCCTGCGCCGGGCGATTGAAAGCTATCCGGAAGACCTGAACGTGGTGCTGGTGGCCACCGGCGGCCTGTCGCACCAAGTGCATGGCGAGCGCGCCGGCTTCAACAACACGCCGTGGGACCATCAGTTCCTCGATCTGTTCGAAAAGGACCCCGAGACGCTGTTGAACATGACGCAGGCCGATTTCGCCCGCCTGGGCGGCTGGGAAAGCGCGGAAGTGATCATGTGGATGGCCATGCGCGGCGCCATGTCGGCGCAGTTGCGCTGCCTGCACCGCGAATACTATCTGCCGTCGATGACGGGCATCGCCGTCGCCCTGTATGAAAACGCGGTGCTTGCCGACCCGGCGCTGGCGGCACGCGCGAACGCGCAGCAGCGCGCCCACATCAACCACCAGACGCAGGGCGTGGAGGAGTTGCCGGGCACGTATCCGTTCACGCTGGAGACCAGCGTGCGCGCCTACCGCGTCAACAAATACCTGCACCAGCTGATCGAACCGGGCTTCCGTGAACGCTTCAAGGCTGATCCGCAAGCCACCTTCGAGCAGGCGCAACTGACGCTTGACGAGCGCGAGATGATCGCCGGCCGCGACTGGCGCCGCATGATCCAGTATGGCGTGATCTTCTTCCTGCTTGAAAAACTGGGCGCAGCGGTCGGCGTGTCGAACCTGCATATCTACGCCGCCATGCGCGGCCAGTCGCTGGCCGACTTCCAGCAGACACGCAACGCGCCCGGCGCGATGTATTCGGTGGCATCGACGTCCACCGCCGGCGCCACGGACTGGGACAAGCCTCCCGCGTCCTGAAAAACGTTTCCTGAAAAGAGTTTCACCACCGTCCCGCAAGGGACGGCTCTCTCAACACGTCTGTGCAAAACCAACAATAACGGAGACACCATGACTATCATCAGACAACTGCGCCTGTGCGTGGCGCTGCCATCGCTGGCGCTGGCCGCCGTCGGCTGCGGCGGCACGCCCACCGCGCCGCCAGCTACCATGGCCACGCTGGCCAGCGTGAAAGCCACCACCTCCTGCGCCGCACTGGCCGGCCTGAATGTGCCGGTTGCCGCCATTGGCCTGCCGACCGGCGGCGCCAGCGTGCTGGCCGCCGTGCCTGTCAGCGACACCGACAGCGCCGGCGTCGCGCGCGACTACTGCAAGGTCACCGGCAATATCGCCCCGGTCGATACCGCCGCCGCGCCGATCCGCTTTGAAGTGAACCTGCCGTCCAGCTGGAACCAGCGCGCCTTGCAGATGGGCGGCGGCGGCACCGACGGCACCGTGGTGACGGGGCTGGGCAGCTATGTCAGCCAGCCCGCCACGCAGGCCACGGCGCTGGCACAGGGCTTTGTCACGCTGGGCAGCGACTCGGGCCATAACGCCGACAAGGACCCGCCGTTCGATACTCATTTCGCGCTGAACCAGGAGCAGTTGCTCAATTTCGGCCAGTACCAGATCAAGAAGACGCTCGACACGGCGCGCGCCGTGATGCGCGCCTACTACGGCCAGGCGCCGCGTTACACCTATTTTGCCGGCGGCTCGCAAGGCGGTCACGAGGCATTCGATGCGGCCCAGCGCTATCCCGACGACTACGACGGCGTGATCGCGCTGTACCCGGCCTACAACGTCGTCAACATGCACCTGGGCGCGCTGGCGCAGGTGCAGGCCCTGTACGGCAAGCAGTCGGGCATGGCCAGCGCGGCGTGGATGAATCCGGCCAAGGTGGCGCTGCTGGTGAAGGCGGCCGTCAACGCCTGCGATGGTCTCGATGGCGTGGCCGATGGCCTGATCAGCAATGTCAAAGCCTGCAACGCGGCCTTCAGCATCGACACCGTCAAGGCCAGCCTTCGCTGCGCCGGTGGCGCCGATACCGGCAACAGCTGTTTGTCCGATGCGCAGTTGGGCGCGGTGGCCAAAATCAACGCACCGGTCGACTACGGCTTTGCGTTCTCGGGCGGCTCGACCAGCTATCCGCGCTGGCCGATTCTCGAAGGCGGCACCTTCCTGAATAACCATCTGGGCAAGAGCAATATGGTGCAAAACCCGCCGGTGCTGCCGTTCGACCCGGTCAACGGCTCGCCATTCCAGATGGGGCCAGCCTCGGGCACCGTGCGCGGCATCATCGTGCAGGATTTTACGTATGACACGCTGGCGTTCGAGCCTAATCAATGGATAGCGCGCATCCAGACGGTATCGGGTTGGCTGGACGCCGCCAGCGTCAACCTCGACCGCTTCAAGGCCAGGGGCGGCAAGCTGCTGATGGCGCATGGCACCATCGACGACTCGATTTCGCCCTACAACAGCATCAATTACTACCACCGGCTGGTGGCTGCCTACGGCCAGGGCGGTGCCGACAATTTTTCGCGCTTCTACCTGATCCCGGGCTTCGGCCACGGCGAAGGCCTGTTCAATGCCAAATGGGACTCGCTGGCCGCGCTGCAGGCCTGGGTCGAAGTGGGCCGCGCGCCGAAGGATCAAATCACCAGCGACGGCAACAGCGCATCGAACGGTCGTACGCGGCCCCTGTGCGTCTATCCGCAGTATCCGAAATTCCAGAGCGGAGACGTCAACCTCGCCGCCAGCTACGCCTGCACCACCCCAGCACCATAACAACCATCAGGAGACCACCATGAACAAGCACATCACGGCGCTGGCCATTTCCGCCGCCATCGCCAGCCCGCTGGCAGCGCAGGCGCAAAGCAGCATCACCACCTACGGCATCATCGACGCCGCCGTCGAGTACTACAGCAATGCCGACGCGGCCGGCAACAGCGTCACCCGCATGCCCAGCCTGGGCGGCGGCATGTTCCCGTCACGGATCGGGTTTCGCGGGCAGGAAGACCTGGGTGGCGGCCTGAAAGCGGTGTTCGTGCTGGAAAACGGCTTTGCGCCCGACACCGGCGTGCTGGGGCAGGGCAACCGCCTGTTCGGCCGCCAGGCCAACGTCGGCCTGTCCGGCGACTGGGGCACGGTCACCTTCGGGCGCAACTACAACATGTTGACCATCTCCACCTATGACGTCGACATCATCGGCCCGTCGCAATATGGCCTCGGTTCGCTCGACCCTTTCATTCCGAACGGACGCAGCGACAATTCGGTGGCCTACCGTGGCACCTTCCAGGGCGTGACGGCGGGCGCCAGCTACAGCCTGGGGCGCGATACCTCGGCCGCCGGCGGCCCGGCCGGCACCAACTGCGGCGGCGAAAGCGCCAGCGACGCCACCCAGTGCCGCGAATGGTCGGCCATGCTGCGCTACGACAGCAAGGGTTTTTCGGTGATGAGCGCGTACGACCGCATCTACGGTGGGCCGAGCGCCTCGGGCGGCTTGAACAGCAGCGACAAGACCGACAGCCGCTTGCATGTCGCCGCGCTGGCGAAGTCTGGCGACTGGCGCGTGGGCGGCGGCGTGATCACGCGCCGCAACGACGGTTCGGCCGCCACGCCGCGCAGCAATCTGCTGTACCTGGGCGCGGCCTACAACGTCACGCCGCTGCTGACCGTCGACGGGCAGCTCGCCAGGCTGGACTACCGCAACAGCGATAACGACAGTACCCAGGCGCTGCTGCGCGCCATCTATAACCTGTCGAAGCGCAGCGCGGTCTACCTGGCCGCAGGGCGCATCAACAACGACGGCACGGCGGCGCTGGCGCTGAGCGCGGGCGGGTCGGTCGGCGCGGGCAGGAACCAGACCGGCGTGATCGCCGGTCTCAAGCACAGCTTCTGACCACGCGGGCGCCGCCGCCAGCGGCGCTCAGCCGGCTTTGGTGCGGTGCGGCTGCTGGCGCGCCGTGATGCGGAACTGGCTGGGCGCCTGGCCCACTTCCTTGCGGAAGAAGCGCGTGAAGTAGGCGGCGTCCGAAAAGCCCAGCAGGTAGGCGATCTGTTCGACGGACTGGTCGCCGAAGATCAGGTTGCGCTTGGCTTCGGTGATGATGCGCGCATGGATCATCTTGGCCGGACTCTGTCCGCTGGCGGCAGTACAGGCGGCGCGCAACTGCACCAGCGACACTGCCATCATCGAGGCGTAGTCGGCCAGCGGCAGGTTTTGCGCGTAATGGCGCTCGATCAGTTCGCGGAAACGGTCGGCCAGGCGGATTTCATTGCGCGTCGTGCCCTCGTTGTTGATCGGTTCGAGCTGGGTGCCGCGCACCAGCATCAGCAATAGCGAAGTCAGCAACGCTTCGGTGCCGATCACGTGGCCGGCCGCCTTCGACTCCACTTCCTGTTGCAGCTTTGAAATCGTGTTGGCAAACTCTGCCGCCGCGCCGGCCGCATACGCCAGCGGGATCACGCGCGGCAGCGACCAGAGCTGGATGAATTCATGCAGCTTGCTGTTGACCTGGGTCAGGTAGGCCACTTCGATCGTCACCACCCAGCGGTCGACATCGATCTCGTAGTCCAGGCCATGCACGCATTCGGTCGGCAGCAGCAGGGCGCACGGGCCTTCGAACGGCACGCTTCTGCCTTCGAGGTTCATCACGCCGCGGCCATTGCGCACGAAAATCACCTGGCCATACTTGGGATGGGCGTGCGGCGCGGTGCGCCAGCGGCCCCGTTCCGTCACATGGCCGATATGCACGAACCAGCTCTCGCTGGCCTCCTTGCGTTCGACATACAGGCGCACTTTGGGCACCGTGGTCAGCATCGCCTTGTTGCCGGAAGGGGAAGGCTGCGCGGGTGGCGCAGGTAAGGCGGATAGTGCGGGGTGGTAGCTCATAGGGTCTCCTGGGCAAGGAACAAGGGATGGTTTTGACCGGGGCCGGTCATTCGCATGCCTGCCCTCGCACTACCATTTCTCGCATTGTTCAGCGGCCATCATATCGCGCCGGGCATGCCACGGCAAGCGCTTCCAGCCGTGTTGCGCATTACGCCAAAAGTGCCAGTGAATCTCGTTTTTGTGTAGGGACGCCAAGCCTTGCATCCCCTATTCTGGACTCCTCACGACACCATGCCTGCCGGCGCCAGCCTTCCCCGGCGGCCGGCGCAAGACAGACACAGGAGAAGAAAGTTGGCCAATAAAGTCCGCCTCAAGATCGCCATTGCCGAGCATCCCCACACCTCGGCCATCCGCAACGGCTCCATCCCCATCGAAGGGGTGGATGCCGAATTCATCACCGTGCAGCCGCAGATCGGCGCGTTCCGGCGCATGGTGCGCGATGTCGAATTCGACGTCTGCGAACTGGCGCCGACCACCTACATCATTGCCCGTGCCTACGGTGCGCCGTTCGTCGCGCTGCCAATCTTCGTGGTGCGCCGCTTCCACCACGGCGGCCTGCTGGTGCGCCCCGACGCCGGCATTCATCATCCGAAAGACCTGGAAGGCAAGCAGGTCGGCGTGCGCGCCTATTCGGTCACCACCGGCGTGTGGAACCGCCAGGTGCTGATCGACGAATTCGGCCTCGATGCGTCGAAAGTGACGTGGGTGGTCGATGACGAGGAACACGTCACGCAACTGAAACTCCCCGCCAACGTGATCCACGCCGCGGCGGGTACCTCGCTGGCCGACATGATGGCCAAAGGCGAACTGGTGGCGGGCCTGGACGGGGCGGCCGGCATCGGCCGCACGGGCGCGCCGACCGGCGGCTGGAAGGAAGTCGAAGCCGACTATCCGGACCTGCTGCCGGACGCCGCCGCGACCGAGGCCGACTACTACGCCCGCACCGGCGTCTATCCGATGCACGGCACCATCGTCGTCAAGGACTCGGTACTGGCCGAGCATCCGTGGATCGCCAGGTCGCTGTACGACGCGTTCGAGCGCGCCAAGCAGGAATGGCTGGTGCGGCTGGACGCCGGGCAGGCCACCACCGCCGGCGATAAAAAATACCAGGCGCTGCAAAAGATCGTCGGCCACGACCCGCTGCCGTACGGCCTGCAGGCCAACCTGAAAACCATCGAAACACTGGAGGCGACCGCCTTCAAGCAGGGCCTGACGCCGCGCCGCATGGCAATCGCCGAGCTGTTCGTCGACCCGCAGGCCTCACAACAATAACGACGGAGACACCATGATCATCGATTGCCACGGCCATTTCACGACCGTTCCCAAATCCTTCCGCGACTGGCGCGCCAAGCAGGTCGAGTTTGCCAACGACCCCGTCAACGGACCATCGCGCGCCGCCGCGTTTGTCTCCAACGATGAAATCCGCGAGGCGGTCGGCAACGGCCAGTTGCGCCTGCAGCAGGAACGCGGCGGCGACCTGACGCTGTTCTCGCCGATCGCCGGCCTGATGAGCCACCACCTGGGCAACGAGCGCACCAGCCTGGAGTGGGCCGAGATTTCGAACGACCTGGTGCACCGCGTGACGCAGATGTACCCGGAAAATTTCGCCCCCGTGTGCCAGCTGCCGCAGTCGCCGCTGGCGCCGCCGAAGAACAGCATTCCCGAACTGCGCCGCTGCGTCGAGGAGCTGGGTTTTGTCGGCTGCAACCTGAACCCGGATCCGACCGGCGGCTACTGGACCGGCACGCCCGTCACCGACCGCGAATGGTATCCGCTGTACGAAGCGCTGTGCGAGCTCGACGTGCCGGCCATGATCCACGTGGCCGCCTCGTGCAACCCATGCTTCCATGGCACCGGCGCCCACTATTTGAACGCCGACACCTCGGTCTTCATGCAAATACTGCAGTCGGACCTGTTCAAGGATTTCCCCAGCCTGCGCCTGATCATCCCGCATGGCGGCGGCGCCGTGCCGTATCACTGGGGCCGCTACCGCGGCATGTCGCTGGAGATGCAGCAGCGCCCGCTGGAAGGGCTGCTGGACAATATCTTCTTCGACACCTGCGTGTATCACCAGCCCGGCGTCGAGCTGCTGACCAAGGTGATCCCGGCCGACAACGTGCTGTTTGGCTCGGAAATGATCGGCGCCGTGCGCGGCAAGGACCCTTGCACCGGCCAGTATTTCGACGACACCAAGCGCTATGTGGACGGCATCGCCAGCTTGAGTGAGGAAGACCGCTACAAGATTTTCGAGGGCAATGCGCGCCGCGTGTTTCCCCGCCTCGATGCGCGCCTGAAGGCGCAAGGCAAATAACCGGAGCGACACCATGACTATCGTAGATATCCACCCGCATATCATTTCCGGCGACGAGCGGCGCTATCCGCCGGCGCCGCTGTTCGGCAAGCGCTCGGACTGGTCGCAGGAACGTCCCAGCACCGTCGAAGCGCTGATCGCCGAGATGGACCGCGCCGGCGTGGCCAAGGCTGCCGTCGTGCATTCGTCGACCACCTACGGCTTCGACAACAGCTATGTGAACGACGGCTGCGCGCAGTATCCTGACCGGCTGGCGGCGGTCGGTTCGGTCGACGTGCTGCAGCCGGACGCGCCCGAACGCATCCGCGCCTGGGCCGGGCGGGGCCTGGCCGGCCTGCGCCTGTTCACCGGTGGCAGCACCAAGGAATTCGACCCCAGCGAGCTGGACGATCCCCGCTCGTTTCCCGCCTGGGAGCTGTGCGCCGAACTGGGCCTGTCGATGTGCATCCAGACCGGTCCGGTCGGCCTGCCGCAGGTGACCGCGCTGGCGAAACGCTTTCCCAGCGTGCCCATCATCCTCGACCACCTGGGCCGTCCCGATGTCGCCGATGGCGCGCCGTATGCCAGGGCGCACGCGCTGTTCGCGCTGGCGCCGCTCCCCAACATCTACCTGAAGCTCACGCCGCGCATCTTCGGCGACGTGAAAAAGGAACTGGCCAGCGCGGACACTTTTTTCCCTCGCGTGGTGCAGGAATTCGGCGCGCAGCGCATGGCCTGGGGCTCGAATCATCCGACCTCGCCCGGTACGCTGGCCGCCATCCTGGCCACGGCGCAAGCCGGCCTGGCCAGCCTGTCCGAGGAAGAACGTTCCTGGATCTTCGGCAAGACCGCGCAACGCCTCTATCCCGGCCTGGCATAAGATTCGCGCCAGGCCAACGCCGGACAAGCCGCCACAGAAGCGGTCCGGCCCAAGCCGCAAGCAAAGAAAGAGACAGATGGAGACAAGTAACATGAAACGCACGGCCGCCGTGACCCCGTGGGGCATCTTGCTGCTGCTGGCGCTGGGGCTGCTGATTTCCTTCGTGGACCGCACCAGCCTGTCGTCCGCGCTGGCCGACAAGAATTTTGTCGCCGAATTCGCGCTCACAAGCGTCGAACGGGGCTGGCTCAATTCGGCCTTCTTCTGGTCGTACGGCCTGTGCCAGCTGGGCATGGGCTGGGTGGTCGACCGCTATGGCGTGAAGTGGCCGTACACGGTGTGCTTCACCTTGTGGTGCCTGGCCTCGGCCGCCACCGGCATGGTGACCACCCTGAGCGCGCTGATCCTGATGCGCCTGCTGGTGGGCGCCGCCGAGGCGGTGGTGATCCCGGCCAGCTACCGCTGGATGGGCAACAACTTCCGCGAAAGCCAGAAGGGCCTGGCGGTCGGCATCTTCGCCATGGGCGGCAAGTTCGGCCCGGCCATCGGCGCGCCGATCGCCGCCTGGATCATCGTCAACCACTCCTGGCAGATGATGTTCGTCGCCACCGGCCTGGTCGGCCTGCTGTGGCTGGGACCGTGGCTGCTGATGGTGCAGAACGATTTTCCGTCGAAGGCCGAGCTGGTCACGCGGCGCCAGGGTGCCGCCTCCGTCACCTTCGGCAGCCTGTTGTCGAGTCCCGTCGTCTGGGGCGGCATGATCAACAACTTCTGCTACGGCTATTTCACGTTTTACTGCATGACCTGGATGCCGGCCTACCTGGTCGAGCAGCGCGGGCTGTCGCTGGAAAAATCGGGCCTGTACACCTTCTTCAGCTTTGCCGGCATCGCCATCGTCGCCACCATCGCCGGCTGGGCGGCCGACCGCCTGATTGCCAGGGGCGGCGATGCGGTACTGGTGCGCAAGAGTTTCGTGGTGGCCGGCTTTATCGGCGGCACCACCGTCCTGCTGGGCGCCTACGCCCCGTCGCTGGAACTGGCGCTGTTCTGGAACGTGCTGTCGCTGTCCTTGCTGGGCCTGGTCACCGCCAACAACACCACGCTGTGCAAGCTGACCCTGATCCCGAAGCAGGCGATCGGCCTGAACACCGGGCTGCAGCAAGTGGCCACCAGCCTGGCCGGCGGCATCTCGGCCAGCCTGTCGGGCTGGCTGCTGCATGTCAGCGGCAGCTATACGGCGCCGATGCTGGCGATCTTCGGCTTCCTGCTGGTCGGCGCCGGCAGCTCGGTGGTGCTGTTGCAGCGCAAATGGGCACCGAAGGTGGGCGAGGCGGCGCCAGCCCCGGGCACCGAAGCCGTGCCGCCGCAGGAAGCACTGGGGCGCGGCTGACGCGCCCGCCAACTCCCATCACATAAACATTTACCGAGGAACACACATGGCAACAATCGTATTCGGCATGGCGGTACCGCACAGCGGCATGCTGGGCCAGGCGCCGGAGGACTGGCTGAAAAATGGCGAGCGCGACCGCAATAACCCGGAACTGTGGTTCCGCAACCGCACCTGGACCTATCCGGAGCTCGAAGCGCACCGCGAAGCGGCGTTCGCCCCCTACCTGACCATCGAAGAGCGCACCGCGCGCGCCACGCGCTGCCGCGAAGCGCTCGACACGATGGCCGAGGCCTACCGCAATGCGGACATCGACGTCGCCATCATCCTGGGCAAGGACCAGAAGGAGATCTTCACCCAGTTTTCGCCGTCGATCGCCATCTACACGGGCAAGGAGGTGCACAACGGCCCGCCGCAGCGCGACGTGTATGCGCCCGACCATCACGTGACGCATCCATGCCACCCCGAACTGGCCGCGCACCTGATCAAGGCCTTTCAGGATGAAGGTTTCGACCTGACCGACCTGTTTGCCTGGCCCGACAACGTCTGGATGAAACCATTGCCGGACTACCCGGTGGCGCCGCACGCCTACAGCTTCGTCTACCACCAGATCATGGACGACAATCCACCGCCCCATGTGCCGGTGATCATGAACTGCTTCTACCCGCCGACGCAGCCGTCGATGGCGCGCTGCATCGAGTTCGGCCGCGTGCTGCGCGACGCCATCAACGCCTGGCCGGCCGATGTGCGGGTCGGCATCTTCGCCTCGGGCGGCCTGTCGCACTTCGTCAACGACGAGCAATTCGACCGCCGTGTCATGACCATGCTGGCCGACTACGACTACGACGGCCTGGCCGCGATCCCCGACGGCTACTACCAGTCCGGCACCTCTGAAATCAAGCTGTATGTCAGCGTGATGAAGGCGATGCAGGACACCGGCGCCGAGATGACCCTGGTCGACTACGTGCCCTGCTGGCGCACGGCCGCCGGCACCGGCGAGGGCATGGGTTTCATGTACTGGAACGCCGGACAAGCGGCAAGCAAACAAGGAGAACAGCATGAGCAATAACCGTCTGAACGGCATCATCCGCGCCTGGGAACAGGGCAAGCCGGCATTTACCGCCTTTTCCAAGATCGACAAGCAGTCGGCGATCGACATGAGCGACGCGCCGTACGACGGCATCGTGTTCGAGATGGAGCACAACCCCTACGATGTGGCGGCGCTGGGCGACGCGCTGCAGTACATGCTCAACCGCAAGCAGATCGTCACCACCGGTTCGGTCGCGCCGGCGGTCACGCCGCTGGCGCGGATTCCCGCCAACGGCGTCGAGATGAACCAGTCGTTCGCCAAGCAGGTGCTCGACCGCGGTGTGTATGGCGTCATCACGCCGCACGTGGCGACCGTCGAACAGGCCTATAACGCGGTGGCCTCGTGCCGCTATGCGCGGCCGAAGAACGCGCCGCTGTACGAGCCGCGCGGCGTGCGCGGCGATGGCCCGATGAACGCTTCGCGCTACTGGGGTCTGTCGCAGGCGGAATACTATGCCCGCGCCGATGTGTGGCCGCTGGCGCCGCAGGGAGAGATCCTGGTCGGGCTGATGATCGAGAGCACGAAAGCGATCGAGAACCTCGACGACATCCTGGCCAATGTGCCGGGCGTGGGTTTTGTGCTGATCGGCGAGGGCGACTTGTCGCAGGAACTGGGCCTGGCGCGCCAGTATGACCACCCCGAAGTGCTGGCGGCGATGGGGCAGATCGTCGCCACCTGCCACCAGCACCAGGTCAAGGTCGGCAATCCGCACGTTACCTCGGGCAACTATGAACGCCTGCTCAAGGAAGGCTATGGCTTCCTGATGTCGGCGCCGCAGCGCAGCTACGGCGTGATCGGCAAGGCGCGCGAGATGGCGGGGTACTGACATGAACGGCGCAGAAAGCCTGGTGCAGACGCTGACCGAGCAGGGCGTCGGCCTGTGTTTCGCCAATCCGGGCACCTCCGAAATGCATTTTCTCAAGGCGCTGGAAAACCCGCGCATGCGCAGCGTGCTGTGCCTGTTCGAGGGCGTGTGCACCGGCGCGGCCGACGGCTATTACCGCATGAGCGACACGCCGGCGTCGACCCTGCTGCACCTGGGGCCGGGGCTGGCCAACGGCCTGGCCAATATCCACAATGCCAGGCGGGCTTCGTCGGGCATGGTCAATATTGTCGGCGAGCATTCGGCCGCGCACCTGAAATACGACCCGCCGCTGATGTCCGATATCGAAGGACTGGCGCGTCCGCTGAGCCACTGGGTGCGCCGGGTCGAGTCGGCGTCGTCGGTGGCCTGGGACGTCGCCAGCGCCGTGGCCAAGGCCGGCGAGCGGCCGGGCCAGATCGCCACATTGATCCTGCCGGGCGACGCCTCATGGCAGCCGGCTGGCGCGCAGGCGGCGCCGCGCGCGGCATTGCCGTGCGTCGTCACCACGCCGAAACTGCCCGACGTGGCGCGCATCGACCACGTGGCGCGGGTGCTGCGCTCTGGCGAGCCGGCGCTGATCATCCTGGCCGGGCGCGCCACCCGCGGACGCGCGCTGGAACTGGCAGGCCGAGTCAAGGCGGCCACCGGCTGCCGCGTGGCGACGCAGTTCTTCACGGCGCGCATCGAGCGCGGGGCGGGGCGCTGCACCCTGGAGCGCATTCCGTATGCGGTGCCGCAGGCACTGGACTACCTGAAAGGCTTCAAGCACATCATCACGGTCGAGACCACCGAACCGATCGCGTTTTTCAGCTATCCTGACAAACCCAGCCTGCTCAAGGCGCCGGGCACCAGCGTGCATGCGCTGGTCGAAGCGGGCGAAGACAGCGCGGCCGGCCTGGACATGCTGGTGCATGCGCTGGGCGCCGCCGCCATCAAACCCGTCTACCAGGCGCGCGCCGAAGCGATCGTGCCGTCCGGCGCGCTGACCCCGGCCAGCATCGCCGCCGCGCTGGCGGCCGCCTTGCCCGACAACGCCATCCTGGTCGACGAATCGCTGACCACCGGCCGCGAGACGATGGGGCTGACGGTGGGCGCCGCGCCGCATGACCTGATCAACAACATGGGCGGCTCGATCGGCTACGGCACGCCGGTGGCGATTGGCGCTGCCCTGGCTTGCCCCGAGCGGCGCGTGTTCTGCATGGTCGGCGACGGCAGCGCGATGTACACCATCCAGTCGTTGTGGACCCAGGCGCGCGAGAACCTCGATATCACCACCATCATCTTTGCCAACAACAGCTACGCCATCCTGAAGGCCGAATACGCCAACATGGGCGCCGGGGCGCCGGGTCCGCAGGCGCTGGCCATGATCGACATCGACCGGCCCCGCATCGACTGGCTGGCGATGGCAAAAAGCATGGGCGTGCCGGCCGTTTCGGTCGATACCGCCGAAGCGTTTCACCAGGCGATGCTCGACTCGACGCGCGAGCAGGGCCCCACGCTGATCGAAGTTCGCCTGTAACCATTCAAGGAAATCATCATGATCAAACACTATGACGGTGTGCCCGTGCTGCGCACCAACCTGTCCGAATATCCGGTGACGAAGGCGCTGCGCGAGGGCCGCGTCAGTTCGCACCTGGTGGAACTCGACTTTTGCGGACCCACGCCGGCCCACAACGGCTTCAAGGCCATGGTGCGCGAAAACGCCTTCGACGCGGGCGAACTGGCGATCGTCACCTTTTTGCAGGCCAAGGCGTATGGCAAGCCGTACGTGATGCTGCCGGCGCCGATCTCGGGCCGTTTCCAGCACCACTGCGCCGGCTTCAACCTCGATTTCGGCCACCTCGACCCGAAGGATATCGAGGGCCGGCAGGTCGGCGTGCGCACCTATACCCAGACCACCGCGCTGTGGATACGCGGCATTTTGCGTCATGAATACGGCGTCGATCTCGACAAGGTGCAGTGGATGACCCTGGGCGACGGCCACCTGGCCGAATACGGCGACCCGGCCAATTGCACCCGCCTGCCGAAAGGCGCATCGATTCCCGACATGATGATGCGCGGCGAACTGGCCGCCGCTTTGCTGGGCGAGGACATGCCGAAGGACCCGCGCGTGCGCACCCTGGTGCCGGACGCGCACAACGCGGCCAGGGACTGGTTCGCGCGCGAAAACGTGGTGCCGATCAATCACATGTTCGTCGTCCACGAGGAGCTGTCGCGCCAGCGGCCCGACATCGTGCGCGAACTGTACCGCATGATCGCCGAAAGCCGCGCACTGGCCGACGGCGGCGTGCCGGCCGTGTTCCCGCCGCTGGGCCTGGAAGCGAACCGCAAGGGGCTGCAGCTGGCGATCGACTGGGCGCTGGACCAGAAGATCATTCCGCGCCGGCTGTCGGTCGACGAGCTGTTCGACGACGTGACAGGCAGTCTCGGTTGATCGACACGCTGCGCGAAAAGCCTGGTTTTTCGCGCATTCAAAAATGCAAGTGAATCTGAATTTTGTGCAGAGACGCGCGCAGACGCGTCCCTTATTCTGGGCAGGTAGACACGCCGCACCAGAAGAAATCAAAACAACAACGATGGAGACAAGATGGAACATGCACAGGCAGTTGCAAGGGCGCCCACGCCCGGCAGAAAACGCTTTTCCCGCACCGCCATCGGCGCCCTGTGCGCCGCGGGCTTTGCCACGGCGGCCGGCGCGGCCGACCTCAATCCCGGTGGTGACTGGCAGGTACGCTGGGATAACACGCTCAAGTACAGCGCCGGCTACCGGCTCGACGCGCCGATGGCGGCGTTGATCAGCGGCGCGGCCAAGGTCAACAACGACGACGGCGACCGCAACTTCAACCAGGGCCTGATCTCGAACCGCGCCGACCTGCTGTCCGAATTCGATATCCAGAAAGACGGCGTGGGCCTGCGCCTGAGCGCGGCGGCCTGGTACGACACGGTCTACAACAGCGGCACGGCCAACGCCTCGCCCGCTACCAGCAACAATGTCGGCTCCGGTGCCGGCCAGTTCGCCAGCGATACACGCCGCATCGCCGGCAGGAATATCGAGATGCTGGACTGGTTCGTGTTCGGCAAGAACCAGATCGGCGACGCCACGCTGTCGTACCGCCTGGGCCAGCACTCGCTGATCTGGGGCACCACGCTGTTCTTCGGCATGAACGGCATCGCCAAGGGCATGGCGCCGATCGACCTGTACAAGCTGTCGATCCCCGGCGCGCAGGCCAAGGAAACCACGATACCGGTGCCGCAATTGTCGAGCAGCCTGCAACTGAGCGACGACACCAGCATCGAAGCCTACGTGCAGTTCAAGTACCGCCCGACGCGCCTGCATCCTGCCGGCAGCTACCTGAGTTCGACCGACATGCTGGGCGACGGCGCCGAATCGATCTTTGCCGGCCCGCTCAAGCTGGCCTACGCCGGCATGGTCAAGGGTTCGCTGCCGAACAACTTCGGCCTGGCGCTCAACACGCGCAGCGAGCTGCTCGACGCCGACCTGGGCCTGTACGCGATCCGCTACAACGATACCTCGACCCAGGTGGTGACACAGGCGGCCAGCCGGCGCTATTTCCTGGTCGTGCCGAACAATGTGCGCGCCGTCGGCGCCAGCATCTCGCGCCTGGTCGGCACCGCCAACGTGGGCCTGGAAGCGTCGATGCGCTTTGGCCAGCCGCTGGTGGCGCGCTCGGGCACGGTGGTGCTACCGGCCGGTGCCGTCGCCAGCACCTGGCTGGCCGACAATGTGCCGTATCCGACCGGCCGCACCATGCACCTGAACCTGTCGAGCACCATGATCACGGGCGCCTCGCCGCTGTGGGACGGCGCCAGCCTGGTCGGCGAACTGTCGGCCAACCACCTCAACAGCGTCGAGCGCAACGATATCAAGGTCGATACCACCCTGAACAAGACCAGCTATGGCGGGCGCATTGTGTTCACGCCGACCTGGTACCAGGTGGCGTCGGGCCTGGACCTGAGCCTGCCGCTGAACTTCGCCAGGGCCTTCAAGGGCCGCTCGGTGATCGATACCGCGTTTCCATTTTCGGGCAGCCCGGACCATGGCGGCGAATTGATCGTCGGCGTGACGGGCGTGTACCTGAACAAATGGAGCGCCAACCTGTCCTTCATCAACTACATGGGCAAGGCCGCTTCCCAGCCACTGCTGGACCGCGACTACCTGCGTTTCAGCCTGCAGGCGAGTTTCTGAGCGCCCCGTGAACGACCACCAGGAGATACCTGTCATGACCAAGCCTACCTTTAAAATCGCCACTGCCTGCCTGCTGTTCGGCCTGACCGCCTGCCTGAGCTCCGAGCTGCTGTTGTCCGCCGCCCGGGCGCAGGGCGCCGCCAGCCTGAAGTCCGGCGCATTGACCCCTTACGGCGCCGAACGCGCCGCCAACAAGGACGGCAGCATTCCCGCCTGGGACGGCAAGCCGGTCGCCACGCCACCCAGCGCCAACAACAAGCGTCCCGACCCGTTTGCCGGCGAAAAACCGGTCGCCTCGATCAGCGCCGCCAACGTGGCGCAATACGCCGACAAGCTGAGCGACGGCACCAAAGCCTTGCTGGCCAAGTGGCCCGGCATGCGCATCGATGTCTATCCGACCCACCGCAGCGCCGTGTTTCCGCAGGCCGTGTATGAGGCGGTGGCGCAGAACGCCACGCGCGCCAGGCTGACCAACAACGGCCTGACGGTAGAGGGCGCCTACGGCGGCATTCCGTTTCCCGTGCCGAAAAACGGTCACGAGGCGCTGTGGAACCACATGCTCAGCTACCGCGGCCAGCTGACCAGTTTCACGGCCGACAAATACGTCATGACGGCCGGCGGCGACCGCGTGCTGACCAACCGCCAGCGTACCAGCCTGGCCTATCCGTACTACGACCTGAAAGGCAAGGCCGAGGCCTTCAACGGCGAATGGGCGCGCGCCCGCCTCGATATCACCGAGCCGCCGGCCAATTCCGGCCAGGCCATGATGACCATCGATTATGTCGACAACTACAGCAAGCCGAAGGACGGCTGGCAGTATGTGCCGGGCCAGCGCCGCGTGCGCAAATCGCCTTCGCTGGTGTACGACACGCCCGATGCCTCGGCGGCGGGGCTGGCCAACTTCGATGACGTCAACCTGTTCATCGGTGCCCAGGACCGCTACCAGGTCAAGCTGGTCGGCAAGCGCGAGATGGTTATTCCGTACAACAACAACGGCCTGTTCGCCAAGCCCGTCAACGCGGTGATCGGCAAGGGCACGCTGAACCCGGACGCGGTGCGCTGGGAACTGCACCGCGTGTGGGTGCTGGAAGCGACCCTGGGCGACGGCAAGCGCAACGTGGCGGCCAAGCGCCGGCTGTACCTGGACGAAGACACCTGGCAGGCGGTATTGGCCGATACCTGGGACGCGCAGGGCAAGTTGTGGAAAACGGGCCAGGCGTTTACCCTGCTGGCCGGCGACGAGCCGTCGGCCAGCACGCTCAGCTACACCTGGTTCGATCTGCTGTCGGGTGGCTGGGTGTATGCGGCCGCTATCAATGAAACCGGTGGTGTGTCCTACCAGGACTACGACAGCAAGCAGCTGAGCCGCTTTACCTCGGGTTCGCTGGCCAGCGGCGGCGTGCGGTGAGCCGGGCGGTCCTGATTGGCGCCGCCACGCGGCGCGCCACCGTGGCGCTGCTGGCGGCGCTGGGCGCGATGGCCGCCACTGCCCTCAGCGGCGTGGCGATGGCCGCTGTCGCGCTGCCGTCCGCGTTGCAGCGCCCGGCCCTGAAAGTGGCGCAGCCGGCCAGCGCCCACCTGCAGGCGGTCACGCGTGCCGGCGAGCGCCTGGTGGCCGTCGGCGAGCGGGGCCTGGTCATCTATTCAGATGACTCGGGCCGGCACTGGACCCAGGCCAGCGTGCCCGTCAGCGTGACGCTGACCGCCGTGCGCTTTGCCAGTCCCGGCGAAGGCTGGGCCGTCGGCAACATGGGCGCGGTGCTGCGCAGCACCGACGGCGGCGCCAGCTGGACGCGCGTGTTCGACGGCCAGCGCGCCGCCACGCTGGCCCTGCAGGCGGCGCAGCAGGCCTGGGATGCGGTACGGCCCGATGCTTCGCAGGCCGAACATCCGCTCAAGCTGCTGCTGGACGACGCGCAGCGGCTGATGGACGAGGGCGCCGACAAGCCGTTTCTCGACATCGCCCTGCGCGCCGACGGCTCGGTGCTGGTGGTGGGCGCCTATGGACTGGCGTTTGCCAGCGCCGACAGTGGGCGCAGCTGGCAGGCCCGCATGGCCGCGCTGCCCAATCCGAACGGCTCGACCATCTATGGCGCGGTGGAACGGCAGCGCGAGCACTATCTGTTCGGCGAACAGGGCTTGCTGCTGCGCGCCGCCGATACCGGCGCCGCCTGGACCGCACAGGCCTCGCCCACCGCCGGCAGCCTGTTCGGCGCCCTGCCGCTCAGGAGCGGCGCGCTGATGCTGTTCGGCCTGCGTGGCAAGGTGTACCGCAGCGAGCAGGCGGGCGCGCCGTGGGTGGAACTGCAGACCCCTGTCGACGCTTCGCTGATCACCGGCCTGCAACTGGCCGACGAGACGGTGCTGCTGCTGGGCGCTGCCGGCCAGGTGGTGGCCAGCCACGACCAGGGCCGCACGTTTGCCGCGCTGCCGATGCCGACCCGCTTTCCGTTTGCGGGCGCCGCCGTGGCGCCGGACGGCATGCTGGTGATCGTCGGCGCGCGCGGCCTGCTGCGCGTGCCGCAGCCATCGAGCCGCCCAGCGCAGGCTTCCCTTATGTACAACGCCAGGCAATCACCATGAATCATCAAGACCATCACCACGGCAGTGCGCCGTTCGATCCCCGCTCCGGCAACGCGCTGGAACGGTTCGTGTTCGGCCACCGCGGCTGGCTGCTGGCGCTGTGCCTGCTGCTGACCGTGCTGCTGGGCTGGCAGGCCAGCCGCATCGTGCCCAATGCCAGTTTCGACGGCATGCTGCCGATGAACCATCCCTATCTGAAAAACTATAGCGCCGAGCGCAAGAAATTGGTGTCGCAAGCGAACAGCCTGCGCATCGTGGTCGAACACAAGGGGGGCGGCAGCGTTCTCGACGCGGCCTACCTCGACACCCTGCGCCATGTGAACGACGACCTGTTCCTGCTGCCGGGCGTGGTGCGCGGCCAGCTCAAGTCGCTGTGGACGCCATCGACGCGCTGGACGGCCGTCACCGAACGCGGTTTCGAAGGCGGCACGGTGATCCCGGACGACTACGACGGCACGCCGGCGGCGCTGCAGCGCGTGCGCCTCAATATCGAACGCTCGGGCGAAGTGGGGCAACTGGTGGCGCGCGACTTCCAGTCCAGCGCGCTGATCGTGCCGCTGGCCGAGCGCGACGAGGCTGGCCGCGAGCTCGATTACGCGGCCCTGTCGGCCCAGCTGGAGCAGCTGCGCGCCAAGTACGCCAGCGCGCAGATCGAACTCCATATCACCGGCTTTGCCAAGGTTGCCGGCGACCTGCTCGAAGGCTTGCTGCAGGTGCTGGGCTTTTTCGGCCTGGCGGCCGCGATCGTGGCGGCCATCGTCTACTGGTACACGCGCTGCCTGCGCAGCACCCTGCTGGTGGTGGTCTGTTCGCTGATCGCGGTGGTGTGGCAGCTTGGCATGCTGCCGCTGCTGGGCTTCACGCTCGACCCGTATGCGGTGCTGGTACCGTTCCTGGTGTTCGCCATCGGCATGAGCCATGGCGCGCAAAAGATGAACGGTATCATGCAGGACATCGGCCGCGGCATGCCGCGCCTGGTGGCCGCCCGCTACACGTTCCGGCGCCTGTTCATGGCCGGCTTCACGGCGCTGGCCTGCGATGCGGTGGGCTTTGCCGTGCTGATGATGCTCGACATCCATTCGATCCGCCGCCTGGCCATCACGGCCAGCCTGGGCGTGGCCATCCTGGTGTTTACCAACCTGATCGTGCTGCCGGTGCTGCTCAGCTTCACTGGTGTGAGCGACAAGGCGGCGCGGCGCGCGGCGCTGGCCGACAGCCAGGTCGGCGAGGGCCGCACTCTATGGACGCTGCTGTGCAGATTCACCGAACGGCGCTGGGCGATTGCCACCATCGTGGTGGCGGCGCTCCTGGGCGGCTACGGCTTGCACGCCAGCCAGCTGCTGCAGGTGGGCGACCTTGACGCCGGCGCGCCGGAACTGCGGCCGCAGTCGCGCTACAACCTCGACAACGCCTATCTGACGCAGCACTACAGCACCAGCAGCGATGTACTGGTGGTGATGGTGCGCACGCCGGTGCAGGGCGCCATGAAGCATACCGTGCTCGATCGCGTCGATGAACTCGAATGGCGCCTGCGCCAGGTGGCCGGGGTGGAAACCACGCAGTCGCTGGCGTCGCTGGCGCGCCAGACGGCCGTGGCCATGAACGAGGGCAATCCGCGCTGGTACGAGCTGCAGCCGAACCAGGCCGCGCTCAATACGGCCAGCTCGCGCGCGCCGCGCAACCTGGTCAACGCCGACTTTTCGCTGCTGCAGGTACAGGTCTACCTGAGCGACCACAAGGCCGCCACGCTGCGCCGCGTCAGCGCCGAAGTGGAAGCCTTCGCCGCCGCCCATGACGACGCCGGCGCGCAATTCCTGCTGGCGGCCGGCAATGCGGGCTTCGAGGCGGCCACCAATGCGGTGGTCGAAAAAGCCAACCATGAAATGCTGCTGATGGTGTATGTGGCGGTGGTGGCGCTGGCCTATTTCACCTTCCGTTCGTGGCGCGCCGTGGCCTGCGCCATCATCCCGCTGGCGCTGACCTCGATTTTGTCGGAAGCGCTGATGGTGTGGCTGGGCATCGGCCTGAAGGTGGCCACCTTGCCGGTGGTGGCGCTGGGCGTGGGCATCGGCGTCGACTATGCGCTGTATGTGCTCAGCATCATGCTGGCGCAGATGCGCCTGGGCCTGCCGCTGGCCCAGGCCTACCACCGCGCGCTGCTGTTTACGGGACGGGTGGTGATGCTGACCGGCGTCACGCTGGCACTGGGCGTGGCGACCTGGGCGTTCTCGCCGATCAAGTTCCAGGCCGACATGGGCATCCTGCTGGCCTTCATGTTCATCGTCAACATGATCGGCGCGCTGGTGCTGCTGCCGGCGCTGGCCAGCTTTCTGCTCAAGCCCCGGCCGCAGGCCGGCAGCCTGGAACCGGCCGCCCAGCCAACGATCGTGTTTCAATAGCAGTACCGTGAAATTCATAACTATATCTATACAGGAGCACTTCATGGATCGCAGAAAAATCCTTCGCTTGTTCGGTTCGGTGGCCGTGGCAGCCCAGCTGCCGCTGGCCGCGCTGGCGAAGGCGCAGGGCGTTGCCGCCACGGCGGTAAAAAAGAAAGGCGTGATGCTGATGAACCGCATCGCGCCCTCGGTATCGCAGCTGTATATCGCCAACCTCGATGGCACGAACGAACGCAAGCTGCTGGCCGACACGGCCTATGAATACAATGGCAGCCTGTCTCCCGACGGCCAGTGGCTGCTGTTTACGTCGGAGCGGCGCGGCGACGGCCAGTCCGACATTTATCGCGCGCGGCCCGACGGCAGCGGCATCGCGCCGCTGGTGGCCAGCGACGCCGTCGACGATGCGCCGGCGCTGTCGCCGGACGGGCGCACGCTGGCGTTTGTCTCGACCCGTGATGGCTACCGTGCCAATATCTGGCTGCAGGACCTGGAGACGGGGCAACTGAAGCAATTGACCGGCATCGGCGAGGTGCGCGGCAAGGAAGGCAAGCCCGATTGCTATTTCCGTCCCGCCTGGTCGCGCGACGGCCAGTGGCTGGCGTTCTCCAGCGACCGCAATACGGAATGGACCGGCCACGACGAAGGACACGGCTGGGAGCATACGCAGGAACTGAGCATCTACATCATCCGCCCTGACGGCAGCGGCTTTCGCAAGGTGGCGTCGCGGCCCGGATTCTGCCTCGGTTCGCCCCAATGGTCGCCCGACGGCAAGCGCATCGTGTTCTACGAGATGACGGTGGAGGCGACCTGGGGCGCCCGCCGTCCCAACTACGTCGGCAAGGCCTACTCGCAGATCGTCTCGGTCGACGTGGCCGGCGGCGAGCGCGTCGAGCATACCAGCGGCACCGAGCTCAAGCTGCAGCCGCAGTACCTCGGCGACACCGAGATCGGCTACCTGGTCAAGTATGGCCCGAACGAGGGCCTGGCCTACACCTCCGGCCGCGCGCCCGTGAAACAGGCGTTTATCCGCGCGCCGGCCTGGAGCCGGGACGGCAAGTCCGTGATCTATGAAAAAGTGGCATTCAAACCCGTGCGGCCGCTGTTCAAGCCGTTGTTCAGCTGGGACAGCGCATGGGACTACCGCTCGATCGACGTATATCCGCTGATGTCGCGCGACGGCTGGATTGCCTATACCGACAAGCAGTCGGGTAACAGTTCGATCATCATCATGCGCCCTGACGGCTCGCAAAAGCGCAAGGTATTCGAGTCCGAAGGCAATGGCCTCAACGATGCGAAGGTGCGCATGGGCCTGGCCGGCGCCTTCCAGCCGTGCTGGTCGCCCGACGGCGAATGGCTGGCCTTTGGCCTCGGCTACTGGTTCGCCGAGCGCAATACCATGACGGCCGCCCTGTGGCGGGTGCGGCGCGACGGCACAGGCGCCGAACAGCTGACGGACGGCAGCTTGCATTCGGGCTTTCCCAGCTATTCGGCCGATGGCAGGGAACTGGTCTACCGCGTCTTCAGCACGAAGGAAAAGGGCCTGCGCGTGCTGGACCTGGAAACGCGCAAGATCCGCGTGCTGACGCAGGAGCTCGACAACATGCCCGGCTGGTCGCCGGACGGCCAGCGCATCGTGTTTACGCGCCGGCGCACCGATGGCAATTACGATGTCTACACGATCCGGCCCGACGGAACGGGATTGTATCGCTGCACCGACCATGAATCGAGCGACGGCCACGCCGTCTGGAGCGCGGACGGGCGCATCCTGTGGAGCGGTTCGCAGCACGGTTTCCGCGACGAGGCGGCGCTGTACGAACAGACGTTCCAGCAGTACGGCCAGATCTACGTGATGAACGCGGACGGCAGCGGCAAGCGCATCCTGACCGACAGCAAGTGGGAGGACTCGATGCCGCTGTTCCTGCCCGCGGGCCAACCCGGCGCGTGAGGCAGGCGATGACGCTCTTTTCGTCGATCGGCATCGCCAGGCGGCTGCACCTGGTGTCCGGCGCACTGTCGCTGGCGTTTGCCGGCGTGGCGCTGCTGGCCTGGGTCAGCCTGGGCCAGGTGACGTCGCTGGTGCAGCGTACCGGCAGCGTGCGCGTGCCACAGCTGCAGCGCGTTTCCGGCACCGAACTCGAAGTCACGCGCGTGCTGCTGTTGCTGCGGCACGCCGTGCTGGCGCGCACGCCACAGGAACTCGAACGCGCGCTGGCCGGCATCGCCGAAAAGCGCGCCCTGGTCACGCACACCATGGACGCCTATCGCGACCAGCTGTTCACCGACGATGACCGTGCGCGCCATGCGCCGGTGCCGCCGCTGCTCGCCACCTTCTGGGCCGTCGCCGCTCAGGACATGGCCCTGATCGAGGCGGGCCGCAAGGACGAAGCATTCGCCTTTTTGGTCGACCAGACCGTGCCGGCGCGTACCGCCTTGCTGGCCGCCTTGCGCGGCGCGGTCACGTCGCAGCAGCAAGCGCTGCGCGGAGAACTGGACGAAGTGGTGCGCCAGGCGCGGCGTACCTTATACACCTTGCTGGCGCTGGCGCTGGCTGCCGTTGCGGGCCTGGGCCTGCTGTCATGGCATGTGGCCGCGCTGCTGGGCCGGCGTGTCACTGCGTCGCGGGTATTGGCCGAGCGCGTGCGCGATGGCGACCTGACGCTGGCCGTGCACGATGGCGTGCGCGACGAATTTGCGCCGCTGCTGGCCGCCATGGACGACATGCGCGGTTCGCTGGACCGGGTGGTGGCCACCGTGCGCGGCAATGCGCACGGCGTGGCGAGCGCCAGCGCCCTGATCGCCGAGGGCAGCGTGGCCCTCAGCGCGCGCAGTGCCCATCAGGCCGGCGCGCTGCAGGAGACGGCCGCCGCCATGGAGCAGCTGGGGGCGACGGTGCGCGACAATGCCGGGCATGCGTCGCGCGCCGAGCGGATGGCGCGCGACGCCTCGGCGGTGGCGGCCAGCGGCGGCGCCGTGGTGGGCGAGGTGATGGCGACCATGCAGAACATCAAGGACAGCGCGGCCAGGATTGCCGAGACCATCGCGGTGATCGACGCGATCGCCTTCCAGACCTATATCCTGGCGCTCAACGCCGCGGTGGAAGCGGCGCGCGCCGGCGCGCAGGGGCGCGGGTTTGCCGTGGTGGCGTCCGAAGTGCGCAACCTGGCGCAGCGCAGCGCGGCGGCCGCCAGCGAGATCAAGCGCCTGATCGGCGGCGCCGTCGAGCGCATCGGCGAGGGTGCCGAGCAGGCAGGGCGGGCCGGCGCCACCATGCATGATATCGAGGCCGTGATCGGCCGCGTCAGCGCCAGCATGTCGCAGATCAGCGCGGCCAGCATCGAGCAAAGCGCCAGTGTCGATGCGGTGACCAAGGCGGTGGCGCGGATGGACCGGGCGACGCAGCAAAACTGCGTGCTGGTCGAAGAGAGCGCGGCGGCGGCCACCGACCTGAAAGCGCAGGCCGCGCAACTGGTGGCGGCCGTCGCCGTATTCAGGCAGGGCACGCTGGCGCTGCCAGCTTGTGCGCCGGGAGGCTTGCCATGATGCGCCGCCATTTGCGGCAGATCCGCATGGCGGTGCTGGCCTGCATGGCGGCCATGCTGGCCGGCTGTGCGGCGCTGGCCGGTCCGCCATCGACGGCACTGGTGTATGTCGGCACCCAGGGCCGTCAGCTGCACGCCCTGCGTTTCGATACGGTCACCGGCGCGCTGGTGCCGCTGGGTGTGGTCGTACAAGGCTTGCGCCCGACCTGGCTAGCCGCGCATCCGCGTCTTCCCATCGTGTATGGCGTCAATGACGACAAGGAGCAGCCGGGCAGCGTGACGGCGTTTGCGGTTGACCGCGCCACCGGCGCGCTGCAAAAAATCAATGACGTCGCCAGCGGCGGCAAGGGCGCCACGCATCTGTGGCTGGACCAGCCATCGATGACCTTGCTGGCGGCGCATTTTGGCGACGGCGTCACCTCCAGCATTGCGCTGCGGCCCGATGGCGGCCTGGGTGGAGTGACGGCGATGCGCCAGGCCTCGGGATCGGGGCCGCACCGGCGCCAGGCCGGACCGCATGCGCATGGCACCGTCGTCGATCCTTGCGGCCGCTACGCGCTGGCCAGCGACCTGGGCGCCGACCGCGTGTTCGTATACGGCTTTGACCGCGCGCGCCAGGCCTTGCTGCCGGACGCGGCCGACGCCGCCAATGTTCCACGTGCTTTCGTCGCGCCACCAGGCAGCGGGCCGCGCCACCTGGCGTTCGGGCGCGACGCACGCTTTGTCTATCTGCTCAATGAACTGAGCGCCGAACTGATGGTCTTGCAGTGGGACGGGCAGCGCGGGCGGCTGGCGCTGCTGCAGACGGTGGCGCTGGGCAGTGCCGGTTTCACGGGCGACAAAAGCGGCGCGGAAGTCGCCGTCAGCCAGGATGGGCGTTTCGTGTACGCCGCAAACCGTGGCGAAAACGCGCTGCAGGTGTACCGCATCGATCCGGCCAGCGGCCAACTGGCGCTGCTCCAGCGCGTGGCCTCCGGCGGTGTATCGCCGTGGGGCTTCGCCATCCATGGCTCCGGACGCTGGATGCTGGTGGCCCACCAGCGCAGCGAAACCGTCAACGTGTTCCGCATAGCCCCCACTACCGGCCTGCTGCAGGATACTGGCCAGTCGCTCGCCACGCCATCCCCCGTCAGCCTGACCTTCGTGCCCTAGGCACTGCGGCTGGACGATTTTCATTTTTACCGAAAGCTGGACATGATTGCAAACATATTGATCGGCGCGCAGGCGCTGGCCGGCGCCAACGGCGCCATCCACGGCGTCAATCCCGCCACCGGCGAGCCGCTGGCGCCGGCGTTTGGCGGTGCCACCGCGCAGCAGCTGGAACAGGCATGCAGCCTGGCCTGGCAGGCATTCGACCGCTACCGCGACACGGCGCTCGATGCGCGCGCCGCTTTTCTTGAACAGATAGCCGACAATATCATCGCCATCGGCGACGAACTGCTGGAGCGCTGCTGCGCTGAAACCGGCCTGCCGCGCGCCCGCATCGAAGGCGAGCGAGGCCGCACGGTGGGCCAGCTGCGCCTGTTTGCGGCCGTGGCGCGCAGCGGCGACTTTCTCGACGCCCGTATCGATCCGGCCCAGCTAGACCGCAAGCCGCTGGCGCGCACCGACCTGCGGCTGCGCCAGATCGCCGTCGGCCCGGTAGCGGTGTTCGGCGCCAGTAATTTTCCACTGGCGTTTTCCGTCGCCGGCGGCGATACGGCGTCGGCGCTGGCCGCCGGCTGCCCCGTGATTGTCAAGGCCCATTCCGCCCATCCCGGCACCTCGCTGCTGGTTGGCCAGGCGATCATGCGCGCGGTGCGAGAGTGCGGCATGCCGGAAGGGACCTTTGCGCTGCTGTTCGACAGCGGCCGCCAGATCGGCCAGGCGCTGGTGTCCGATCATCGTATCAAGGCCGTCGGCTTCACCGGCTCGCGCAGCGGCGGCACGGCCCTGATGCAACTGGCCGCGGCGCGGCCGGAGCCAATTCCCGTGTATGCGGAGATGAGCAGCATCAATCCCGTGATCCTGTTCCCGCACGCCCTGGAGGCGCGTGCCGAAGCGATCGGCAAGGCGTTTGCCGCTTCGCTGACGCTGGGCGCGGGGCAGTTCTGCACCAATCCTGGCCTGGTGCTGGCGGTCGACGGGCAGCGCTGGAGCGCTTTGTTGTGTCGGCCTGCGCATCGCTGTCGGATGCGCCGGCAGCGACCATGCTGACGCCCGGCATTCACCGCAGCTATGCCGCCGCTGTCACTGCGCTGGCGGCGCACGACGCCGTCACGCTGGAGGCGCGCGGACAGGCGGGCGGCCAGGATGGTGGCCAATACGCGGGACAGGCGGCGCTTTTCTCGACCACCGCGCAGGCTTTCCTGCGGCACGCGGCGCTGCGCGAGGAAACCTTTGGCGCCGCCGCGCTGCTGGTGCGCTGTCCCGATCTTGCCGCCGTCAGCGACATCATCGAACAGCTCGACGGCCAGCTGACGGCGGCGCTGCATGTCGGCGCAGCCGATCACGATGCGGCGCGCCGTCTGCTGCCGCAGCTTGAACGCAAGGTGGGGCGCATCCTGTTCAATGGCTTTGGCACCGGCGTGGAAGTGGGGCATGCGATGGTGCACGGCGGGCCGTATCCTTCGACCTCGGATGGGCGATCCACCTCGGTGGGCAGCGGCGCCATCGCCCGCTTCCTGCGCCCCGTCAGCTACCAGGACATGCCGCAGGCGTTGCTGCCGCCTGCTTTGCAGGACGCCAATCCGCTGGCGCTGAACCGCCGTATTGATGGCCGGCTGCAATTGGCGCCGCAGCGTACGCTGACCTGAAGGGCAGTGCCAGACTATACCCCTACCGCGAGCACGGTTCATGCATGAATAGTAATGATTCTCATTTATAATGTGCATGACTATGGCGGACGGCTGGTGGCAAAGGAGGCATGATGGGCAATATGGTGGGCACCGAGGACATGATCGCGCAAGAGCACCGCGTGCTGCTGAGTGCGTATGGACGGGCGCAGGCGCGCTGCAGTGCGCAGCTGGCCGAGCAGGCGGCGCAGGCGGCACGTATCGCCGAACTGGAAGCGCAGCTGATGCGCGCGCAGGCGCAGGTGGTGATCCGCGATACCAGACTGGCGCTGGCGCGCGAAGAACTGGCCGAGCTGGCCGCCGCGGTACCCGGCTTGCCGACCCGCGTCAAACTGGCGCGTCGGGTCGAGTGGCTCAGTGTACGGGTGCAGGACCTGATGCGCGAGCTGCTGCGGCTGCAGTGGGTGCCGGCGTTGACTGGCAAGCCAGCGTTTGAACAGGACCTGCTGGCCGGCGTGCGTGAAAAATCCGTGCTGTATGTGGGCGCGGTTTCAGGCGTGGCCCCTGGCCAAGCCATCGAGCAGGCGGGCGGACGCTTCCTGCACCATGCGGGCGGCGACGATGGCGTCGACGACGTGGCGGCGCTCGAAGCGAGCCTGGTGGCGGCCGACCTGGTGATCTGCCAGACGGGCTGCGTCAGCCACGACGCCTACTGGCGCGTGCACGACCATTGCCAGCGCACCGGCAAGCAGTGTGTGCTGGTGGACCAGCCGCAAGCCATGCTGTTTGTGCGCAAGGAAGCGCTGGCCAGCTGACGTGCGCCCGGGCTCGCTCTCCCTGCACACCGGCCCGCTGGTTTTACCCATGCTTCATGCTGCGTCGGCATGAAGAGTGTCGCGCCGCTTCCTGGTCGCGTTAAATACGCCTGATCAGGGTCCCGCGCTCAGTGGCGCCTCGCACATCCGGCAATGCGTGTCTGTAGCGAAATTCATCGCCCCGCAGCTCGCGCAGGCAGGTGTTTCGGCATCGTCGGAGCAGTCTTTCAGAAACCAATAGATTAATACCGCGATGCCGCTCGAAGGAAGAAGCAGTAGCCAAAAGCTGTCCCTTTTCTTGGCCTTGAGGTAAAACCAGCAGGCAGCGACCAGGGCTGTCACGACTGCGGCCATCAGGCACCGGGATATCCAGTTGTCGTTGTCGTTGTGCAACACGTGGAGATGGACGTATGTTGCCGCCATTCCCAGCAGATAGGCGGCAGCAGCAATATTGCGCTTCTTGAGGTAACTCTGGATCATGAGGCTGTCTTTGGCGGCTGTCTGCACAGCATGTGTTATCGGGTGAGCCGCTTCCGGGTTGCGGCGGCGGCAAAGGATAGCAAATTGCCATCGATGAATAGTCACATATTGTCACGTGAACGCGACTATTTCATGCCGGATCAGCCACGCAGCATCACCGCGCCCTGTTCCAGCCGGAAGCGGCTGACCACCTGCGCCAGCCGGCTCGCTTCGTCCTGCAGCGACTCGGCGCCCGACGCCGCCTGTTCGACCAGCGCCGCGTTCTGGCGCGTTACCTTGTCCATCTCGGCGATCGCCAGGTTGATCTGTTCGATGCCCGCTTCCTGGGCCTGGCTGGCGCCGTTGATGTCGCCCATGATGTCGGTCACGCCGCGTACGCTGTCGACGATCTGGTCCATCGTCGCGCCGGCTTCGTTGACCAGCTTGCTGCCGGCCGCCACCTGGCTGACGGAGTCGTCGATCAGCGCCTTGACCTCGCGCGCGGCCTGGCTGGAACGCTGCGCAAGGTTGCGCACTTCGGACGCCACCACCGCGAAGCCGCGTCCCTGCTCGCCGGCGCGCGCCGCTTCCACGGCCGCGTTCAGGGCCAGGATATTGGTCTGGAAGGCGATGCCGTCGATCACGGCGATAATGTCGACGATCTTTTTCGACGAGGTATTGATGGCGCCCATGGTACCCACCACCTGCGCCACCACGGCGCCGCCGCGCACCGCCACTTCCGAGGCCAGCGCCGCCATCCGGTTGGCCTGGCGCGCATGGCCGGCGTTCTGTTTCACGGTCGACGTCAGCTGCGCCATCGAGTCTGCCGTGTTGCGCAATGAGCCGGCCTGCTGGCCGGTGCGGGCCGAAAGATCCAGGTTGCCGCTGGCGATGCGCTGCGAGGCGTCGGCGATGGTGTCGGTGCCGCCGCGCACTTGGCCGACGATGTCCTGCAGGCTGGTGTTCATGGCATTCAAGGCTTGCAGCAGCTGGCCGGTTTCGTCGCGAGTGCCGACGATCACCTTGCTGGTCAGGTCGCCGGCCGCCACCTGGCGCGCCACGCCCAGCGCCTGCAGCAGGGGGCGCGTGATGCTGTTGCTGGCCTGGATCGCCAGCAGGATGCCGGCCAGCGCCGCACCGGCCGACAGCAAGACGATGATCAGGCGGGTCTGCTCGGCCTGTTGTACCGAGGCCTGGCCGGCCGATTCCATCAGGCCGGTCTGGTAGCTGACCAGTTGTTCGAGTGCGGCAAAATAGGCTTGCTGGCGCGGCTGCAGCTGCTTGAGCATCAGGCTCTTGGCTTCGAATTTGCGTTCTTCCGCCACCAGCTTGAGCACGTCTTTCCTGACGGCGTCGAATTGCTGGCGCGCCGTGTTCAGCCGGGCCAGGCGGCTGCGGCCCTCGGCGGACGCCGGCAGTCGTTCCAATTTGCCAACCACCGTGTCGATGCGGCGCGCGATCTGGTCCACATGCTGCACTTCCTTGGCGGCCAGTTCGGCATCGACGGTCAGGAAGATATTGCGCATGGCGAGCATGGTTTCGTTGACATCGTCCTTGATCGCGTGCACCAGCACGGTTTTTGGATAATGGTCTTCGTTCATGCGGCGAATTTCGCCGCCCAGTTCGCTTACCCGCGTAATCGCCACCAGCGCCAGGATCAGGAGCAGGGCGATGATGGCGCCAAAGCTGACGCCCAGCCGGCGGCCGATTTTCAAATCATTGAATTTCATGTGACAAGTCTCCTGATATTTTTATGATCCGCGCGGTGGCACGCACTTGGTCACACCCTCCGGCAGTTGGCTGATGGTAGAGCGCGCCTGATTATTTATCCAATCAATAATTCTTATTGCCTAATATCAATTTCGGTATGAGTCAGGGCAGCAACTTTTTCAACAACCACGACGAAGCTGATACCATACCCCCCTATGGTATTTAATGGAGTCGGCATGGGACATATATCGCACAATAAAGACAAGCTGCTGAACCGCGTCAAGCGCATCAAGGGCCAGGTGGAAGGCATCGAGCGTGGCCTGGAGGAAGGGCGCGACTGCGGCGACATGCTGCAGCTGATCGCGGCCGTGCGCGGGGCTGTCAATGGCCTGATGGCCGAGGTGATCGAAGAGCATCTGCGCGAACACGTGGCCAGTCCCGATATTGCCAGTGACGCCGAACGGGCCAAGGGCGCCGACGAAATCGTCGCCATCCTGCGCACCTATCTCAAATAAACGGAAGGCCATCATGACGCAACCACACGCAGCCGAAGACCTGTCCGCCTGGACCCATGAACACGTATTCGACAGCAGCGACGGCAAGGCCGAACGCCGCGCGCGCATCGTCATGTGGATTACCCTGGCCACCATGGCGCTCGAGATCCTGGCCGGATGGTGGTACAACTCGATGGCGCTGCTGGCCGACGGCTGGCACATGAGCTCGCACGCGCTGGCGATCGGCCTGGCCGCGTTTGCCTATGCGGCCTCGCGCCGCCATGCGCGCGACCCGCGCTTTGCCTTCGGCACCTGGAAGATCGAAATCCTGGCCGGCTACACCAGCGCCATCCTGCTGCTGTGCGTGGCGGTGCTGATGGTGGCCGCCTCCGTCGAGCGCCTGTTCTCGCCGCAGGCGATTCATTATCCGCAGGCGATCGCCGTGGCCGGCTTCGGCCTGGCGGTGAATCTGGTCTGCGCGCTGATACTCGGTGGTCATCACGGCCATGACCACCATCACGGCCACGACCATCACCATGGACACGATCACCACCATGACCACCATGGCCACGGCGAAGACCTGAACCTGAAGGCGGCCTATGTCCACGTACTGGCCGATGCCGCCACTTCGGTACTGGCGATCGTCGCGCTGGCCGGCGCGTGGGTGTATGGCTGGAACTGGCTCGACGCGGTGATGGGCATTGCCGGCGCGGTGCTGGTGGCGCTATGGGCGAAAAAGCTGACGCAGCAGACCGGCAAGGTCTTGCTGGACCGCGAGATGGACCACCCGGTGGTGCAGGAAATCCGCGAGGCGGTGGAAGTGGAAGAGGGCGGCGACACGCCGCGCATCGTCGACCTGCACGTCTGGCGCGTCGGCAAGCAGCTGTATTCGTGCGCGCTGTCGGTGGTCAGTCGCGACCCCACCCTGACGGCGGCGCGGCTGCGCGCACGCATCGGTATCCACGAGGAAATCGTCCACAGCACCATCGAGATAGTGCCGCGTAGCTGAACGACGGCGTTGCCGATGCCGGCTTACACGCCAACCATCGATACCGCCTTGGTATTGAGGTAGGACTCCAGCGCCTCCGGCCCGCCCTCGGTGCCATAACCCGAATCCTTGATGCCGCCAAACGGCATTTCGGCGCTCGGGGTGGCGGGTTGGTTGATCCACAACATGCCCACCTCCATGCGGTTCATCAGCAGGTGGGCGTTCTTGATCGAGCGCGTAAAGGCGTAGCCGGCCAGGCCGAACGGCAGGCGGTTCGCTTCGAGTATCGCTTCTTCCAGGCTGTCGAAACCGCGGATGCCGGCGATCGGGCCGAACGGTTCGTCGTTGAAGATGCTCGCGTCGAGCGGCACGTCGGCAAACACGGTCGGCGCGAAAAAGTTGCCGGCGTCGCCGATACGGCTGCCGCCGGTGGCCAGGGTGGCGCCCTTCGCCTGCGCGTCTTCGACGACCTTCGCCATGGCGCTCAGGCGGCGCGCGTTGGCCAGCGGCCCCAGCGTGGTGCCCTGTTGCAGGCCATCGCCCAGCTTCAGGCTTTCGGCGTGCTTGACCAGCGCGCTGGTGAATTCGGCCTTGATGGCGTTGTGCACCAGGAAGCGGGTCGGCGAAATGCACACCTGGCCGGCATTGCGGAACTTGGCGCCGCCGGCGGCCTTGACGGCCAGCGCCACATCGGCGTCTTCGGCGATGATCACCGGGGCGTGGCCGCCCAGCTCCATCGTCACGCGCTTCATGTGGGCGCCGGCCAGCGCGGCCAGTTGCTTGCCCACCGGCGTCGAACCGGTGAACGTGACCTTGCGGATGATTGGATGCGGGATCAGATAGCCGGAGATTTCGGCCGGGTCGCCGAACACCAGGCCCAGCACGCCCGGTGGCAGGCCGGCGTCGACGAAGCATTGCATCAGCGCCGCCGGCGAGGCCGGCGTTTCTTCCGGCGCCTTGCACAGGAACGAGCAGCCGGTTGCCAGCGCGGCCGACAGTTTGCGCACGATCTGGTTGATCGGGAAGTTCCACGGCGTGAAGGCGGCGACCGGGCCGACCGGTTCCTTGAGCACCAACTGCTGCGCGGCCGGGTTGCGCGACGGCACGATGCGGCCATACACGCGCATGCCTTCGGCGGCAAACCAGTCGATGATGTCGGCGCCCGCCAAAATTTCAACTTTCGCTTCGCCCAGCGGCTTGCCTTGTTCCCGGGTCATCTGCTGCGCAATGTCGACGGCGCGTTCGCGCAGCAGCGAGGCGGCGCGGCGCATGATGGTGGCCCGTTCGGCGGCCGGCACGGCGCGCCACGTTTCGAAACCCTGCTGGGCGGCGGCCAGCGCACGGTCCAGGTCGGCGATGCTGGCATGGGCCACCGTGCCGATCGCCTGTCCGGTGGCAGGGTTGAGCACGGGGATCGATTTGCCGCCGGTGGCGTCGATCCACTCATTGGCGATCAGAAGGCGGGTGTCGGGATAGCTTGATGTCGTCATTGCGGTAACTCCTGTCAGTGGAAATGAATTGTTTTGCCTGCACGGCGCCTTGCCCGGCAGGCGCTATCTGGCTTCCTTGCGCGCCCGGAAAGCGGCAACCTTCATGCGGTTGCCGCACACGGCCATGCTGCACCAGCGCCGGCGGCCCGACTTGGTAACGTCGAGAAAACGCAGCGTGCAATCGTGCGCCTCGCACTGGCGCACTTGCGCCAGGTCGCCCTGCGCCAGCAGTTGAACCAGCGCCGTTGCCACCGGTTCGAGCAAGCTGGCCGCGCTGTCGTCGCGGCGCCGTTCCAATAATACGACGTTGTCGCCTTCGCCCTGCGCCAGCGTGCGCACAGGGCGGCCAGCCTCCAGTATCCGGTTCACCACCGCGAAGTCGGTTGGCTCACGCGGCTTGTTCAAATCGATCAGCCGTCCCGCTGCTGTGCGCAGCGACTGTGCCAGTGTCGCCAGTCCGGCCACCGGGGCATGGAAATCGGGCGCCAGCAGTCCAGCCGCCTTGAGCCACGCCAGGGCGCCGGCGTCGTCGGCCAGGCAATCCCGGCTGTCATCTCCCATGCCAAAGGCGCTGTTGATGAAATCGAGCGCCAGGTCGTTGCCGATGAAATGTGGGGCGTGCTCAGGATGCTGCGTCATGTTGTCACCTTTTTGTAACCTTTGAAAATAATATTGACAGGTTACCATAAACGCCTGTAACCTTCAAATACTCACTTTAACGGTTACAAGGAAAAACCATGAACAGCAAAGCTACAGCCCTCGCCGCCGCGACCACCATGGCCATCGCCGCCAGCGCCGCCGCCGCTCCCGCCACCGCCCCCATGTCGGCCGCCGACAAGGCGCAAGTACACTACCGGTTTGAAAAGGTCGGCGACGTGAACGTGTTTTACCGCGAGGCGGGCGACCCTGCCGCGCCGACCATCGTGCTGCTGCATGGATTTGCCGGGTCGTCGTTCATGTACCGCGACGTGATCCCGGCTCTCAGCGACCGCTATCACGTGGTGGCGCCGGACCTGCCTTCCTTCGGCTACACCGAAGCGCCGGCGCGCGAACACTACGCCTATACCTTCGACAACATCACCCGGACCATGGACCGTTTTACCGAGCAGTTGAAGCTGGACCGTTACGCCATCATGGTGCATGACTACGGCGCGCCAGTTGGCTGGCGCCTGGCGCTGGCCCATCCTGCGCGCATCACGGCCATCATTTCGCAGAACGGCAACGCCTATGAAGAGGGACTGTCCAAGGGCTGGGACGGCATCAAGCAATACTGGCAGGCGCCGACGGCGCAAAACCGCGCGGCGCTGGCCGACTTTCCGACGCCGGCCGGGATGAAATGGCAGTATCTGGAAGGCGTGCCCGATCCAGGCAGCGTTTCTCCCGACGGCTATACCCTGGAAGGCATGCGGGTGGCGCGTCCGGGCAACGCCGACATCCAGCTCGACCTGCTCCTCGACTACGCGTCCAACGTGCGCATGTACCCGCAGTTCCACGCCTACTTCCGCCAGCAGCAGCCGCCGCTGCTGGCCGTCTGGGGCAAGAACGATCCGTTTTTCCTGCCGGCCGGTGCGCAGGCATGGAAACGCGATCTGCCCAACGCCGATATCCGGTTCTACGACACCGGCCACTTCGCCCTCGAGACGCATGCCCGCGAGATCGGGCCGGTGATCCGCGCCTTCCTGGACAGGAACATCAAATAAGGCTGCGACGCCATATGCGAAAAAGCCCGCCGATGGCGGGCGTAGCCCTTATAATGTCGGCTTTTACGGCCAGCGGCCGTTCACCAGACCGAGAAACGAATGAGCACATTACCCCCATGCCCGCAATGCCAGTCCGAATACACGTACGAAGATGGCAGCAATCTCGTCTGCCCTGAATGCGCGCATGAATGGTCGGCCTCCGCCGGCGAGGCGGTGGAAGAGGGCGCCAAGGTATATCGTGACTCGGCCGGCAATATCCTGCAGGACGGCGACACCGTCAGCGTCATCAAGGACCTGAAACTGAAAGGTGGCGGCGGCGTCGTCAAGATGGGCACCAAGGTCAAGAATATCCGCCTGGTCGACAGCGACCACGATATCGACTGCAAGATCGAAGGTTTTGGCCAGATGAGCCTGAAGACCGAGTTCGTCAAGAAGGTATAAGACGGCCCGTTTCCTTCACCATGCAAATCGAGACCATCCGCCAGCGCCTGCGCGCGCTGGGCGCCAAGCCCCTGCATGAACAGCGCGTGCTGCGCGACTGGATACAGGCGCAGCCGCATGACCAGGGCCGGCGCCGCGCCGAAGACTTTTTGCCGTTGCCGGTGCGCGAGGCCTTGCCGGCGCTCGACGCACAATTGCAGGGCATGCTCAAGCTGCTCAGCAGCCATCCCGGCGCCGACGGTTCGGCGCGATTGCTGGTCGGCCTGCACGACGGGCAGACGGTGGAAAGCGTGCTGCTGCCGCGCGATGGGCTGTGCGTGTCTAGCCAGGTTGGTTGCGCCGTCGGCTGCCAGTTCTGCATGACGGGGCGCGACGGCCTGATACGGCAGGTCACCAGCGGCGAGATCGTCGCGCAGGTGGTACTGGCGCGTACCATGCGGCCGGTGAAAAAAGTCGTCTTCATGGGCATGGGCGAGCCGGCGCATAACCTCAATAACGTGATGGAAGCGATCGAGCTGCTGGGTACGGAAGGCAATATCGGCCACAAGAACCTGGTGTTTTCCACCGTCGGCGACCCGCGTGCCTTCGAGCGCCTGCCGCAGGGGCGCGTGAAACCGGCGCTGGCGCTGTCGCTGCACACCACCAAGCCTGACTTGCGCGAGCAACTGCTGCCGCGCGCACCGAAGCTGACGCCGCGCGAGCTGGTGGCATTTGGCGAATCGTATGCGCGCCTGACCGGCTACCCGGTGCAGTATCAATGGACCCTGATGGAAGGCGTCAACGATGGCGACGATGAACTCGACGGCATCGTGGAGCTCCTGAAGGGCAAGTACGCGGTGCTGAACATGATTCCCTACAACACCATCGACGACCTGCCGTTCAAGCGCCCCAGCTGGGAGCAGGCGCGCGCGATCGCCGCCCGCCTGCACGAGCGCGGCGTGCTGACCAAGCTGCGCGATTCGGCGGGGCAGGATGTTGAGGGCGGGTGTGGGCAGCTCAGGGCACGTGAGGCCAAGGGCAGGGTTATTTCCATCAAGGCAGCGTGACCCCGGGGTCAGACCCTCAACACCGCCAACATCAAGTTCATCGCCAACAGTGACGGGGGGCTGACCCCAGCCTTTGCCCTTGGGTCAAAGGCTCCCCAACAAATCATTCTCATCAAGTATCGCAAACGCAATCTCCGGATGCCTGGCCAAACAGCGCCGCACGGCGGCGGGAATCGCCGCGCGCGTCTTGCGGCACAGGCCGGGCTGTTCCAGCAATTGAATCTGGAAGCCGCGCACGGTGCGCACTTCGCCGATGCCGGGCGCGATGCGCAGCACCACGCCCAGGTTTTTCTGCAGGTTTTTTTCCAGCTTGCGCAAGCCTTCCAGCGTGCTGATGGCCTCGATATGGGCCAGCAGGCGTTTTTCTTCGGTCAGGTTCAGGCGCAGGATGGCCAGGTCGGCCTGCGCGTCTTGCAGCAGGCGTTCGCGTTCGCAGTCGCACAACTGCGGCGGGCATTCCTTGCGAAGTTCAAAATCGGCCATGAGCCTGCTTCCTGTGCGCGCAATGGGGGACGAACCAGTATCTGCCGCCGCCTGCCGCCTGTCAATCGGCCGCACGATCTTGCGCGCGCTTGACCGCGTTGCTGGCTTGCTGGCGCGTGGCGTGTTGTAATGTTGGCCATCATGAGAACCCGAATCAAGATCTGCTGCATCGCCTCCATCGACGAAGCGCAACTGGCGATTGCCGCCGGCGCCGACGCGCTGGGCCTGGTCGCTGCCATGCCGTGCGGCCCCGGCGTGCTCCCCGACGCGCGCATCGCGCAGATCGCGGCCTGGGCACCGCCGCCGGTGTCCACCTTTTTGCTGACGGCCGAGACAACCGCCAGCCGCATCGCCGAGCATGTGGCCGCCACGCACCCGACGACGGTACAGATCGTCAACCATATCGATCCTTCCGAGGTGGCCGAACTGGCACGGCGGCTGCCGCAGGTGCGCCGGGTGCAGGTGATCCATGTGGAAGGCGGCGACGCGCTGGCGATGGTCCCAGCCTACGCGCCCCATGTGCATGCCTTTTTGCTCGATGCGGGCCGCAGCCACGACTGGGCCATCAGCGCGCGCTTCGTGCGCGCCAGCCCCGTGCCGGTGTTCCTGGCTGGTGGCCTCGACGACAGCAATGTGGCCAGTGCGCTGCGCCAGGTACGCCCCTATGGCATCGACCTGTGCTCGCGCGTGCGCACCGACGGCCAGCTCGACATCATGAAGCTGGCGCTCTTGACGTCGGCCGTGCGCGAGGCCGATGCGCTGCTTTATGCGGAAGGCTGAACAGACGCCATCTCGCGCACCAGCGCTTGCGCAAACGCCGCCACCATGCCGCTGGCCTCGCGCGGCGAGACCAGGCCGACCACGGTAGACGATACTTCCTCGGGCAGGCTGAGAAAATGCACGCCGGACGGCGCCACCAGGCGCATGCTGTCGGGGACAATCGCGATGCCCAAATTCGCTTCGATCAGGTTCAGCTGCGAGGTCTTGCGCGACAGCGCGCGCGCCGCTTTCGGAAAATAACCCTGGGCCAGGCACAGGCCCGCCACCAGGTAGCTGAGGCCGCCTCGATCCTTGTGCGGGATCGACACGAACGCCTCGTCGCGCAGGGCGGCGATGGTGGTGTGCGATTGCGCCGCCAGCGGCGAGTCTTTTGACACGGCCACCACCAGCTTTTCGCTGAACAGCTCGCGCACGACGATATTGGCGTGCTTGCGCAGGGTAGGCAGGCGCACCAGGCCCAGGTCGGCGCGGCCTTCCTCGATGTCGGCCGCCTGGTTTTCCGACGAGCCTTTCGATACATCGAGCGAGACGCCGGGAAACTGCGCCAGCAGGCGATTCAATACCGCGCCGATGGCCGGCGTCAGTGTGACGGAACTGGAATGGAGCAGGCGGATAATGCCGGCCGAACCCTGGCCCACATGGCGCGTCTGGCGCACGGTTTCCTCGATATCGTCGAGGATGCGTTTGGCGCGGTCATAGAAGACCTGGCCAGCGGCGGTCAGCTCGATATGGCGCGCGTCGCGCGTGAGCAGCAGCGCCTGCACCTCGTTTTCCAGTTCCTTGATCTGCCGGCTCAGGGCCGACTGCGCGACATACAATTTTTCCGCCGCGCGCGAATAGCTGCCCGCGTCGACGATTTCGACAAAGTAGCGGAACTGCTTGAGAGAGATCATGGATGCCTTTTCGAGATCGCCGGGCGCCTTATTTGATATTGGCCGCGCGTGCCTGCAAACGTTACAGTGATCCGGTCGCCATCACTGCAAGGAAAACGCCATGCTGGAATTGATCGGAGTGCTGGGAGTGCTCGTCAGTATTATCGTCAAGCTAATTTTTGTCCAGATTGGGTGCCGTGTGGCGCGCGATGGCGAGGACTAGCTTTGAAGCCCAGCAGCATAAATCCGGGGTCAGACCCGTCGGGTCTGACCCCAGCTCGTCGCCAACATTGCCACTAAATTCGGCGGCACTCTCAATGACTGCAAGTCGCAATCCAATGCAAAACCATCCCACTCAGCAAGCTCGCGCCCAACACACTTGAGCGCCGCCTCGCGCGCCGTCCACGCCTGCGCCAGCGCCAGCGGGCGCTGGTCAGCCGGACAGGCAGCCAACGCGTGCGCCACCTGCGGCCCCAGATAATCGCGCGCCACCTCATGCCAGTCGGGAATCGCAATCACGCGCATCACATCGATGCCGACCGGCCCATGCAGATGCATGGCCGCCAGCGAGATGCCGTCCTCATGGCTGATCGACAGCCAGGCTGCCCGGCCAGCCACCAGCAAGCGCGGCGCATGGCCTGGCTGCGAGTCCACTTTGATGCAATCGATGGCGATATTCAGCCACTTTGCCACCGCCTCACGCACCGCAAGACGGATGCGCAAGCGCGCTTCGGTACGCGTCATGGCCGCTGCGATGCCGATCACCAGCACCCCATCGCCCGACCAGTATCGGGTAAAACTCACGTACGCAAGGGCGCCGCCGGGCAGCCGGCCCAGTTGCTGCCGGCCGGGATATGCTCGCCCTTCATCACCAGGGTCAAGGGACCCAGGCGCGCGTTGTCGCCCACCCTGGCGCTGTACAGCACCGAGCTGCGCGGACCCATGTAGACGCGCGCGCCGATTTCCACGTGGTCGATCTTCATCACGCGGTCTTCGAACAAGTGCGTCTGCGGGCAGGTCAGCGCGTTCAATTCACTGTGGTCTCCGATATGCACGCAGTCGAATTCGGTGATGTCGGTGGTGTCCATGTAGACGCCGCGGCCGATCTTGCAGCCGAACAGGCGGAAGGCCATCGGCAGCCACGGCGTGCCGCGCAGGTAGCGCATGAAGTTCGGCACGGCGATGCCTTCGTACAGGTTCGTCACGCCTTCGGACAGCCACACGAACGGCGTCCACATCGGCGCCGCGTGCTTGCGGTAGCGTCCCAGCAGCAGCCATTTGAGCAGCACCACCAGCAGGAAATTGCCGATGCCGTAGGCCAGGCCGGCCAGCGCCAGGTCGGCCACCACTTCGCCCCAGCGCCCGGCGCCGGCCAGCGGCATCACGTCCAGCACCAGCGTATAGCCGACCGCGATCACCAGCGCGTGCGGCGCGACGATGCGGAACGCTTCGATCAGGCTGCGGCCCAGGCGGCGCAGCGGCGACGGCTTGAAGGTCAGGTGTTCGGCAAAACCGCTGACCTGTTCGCGCGCCGGCAGGTGCATCGGCGGAGAGCCGAGCCAGGTGTCGCCGCCATGCATCTGTTCATTGCGTGGCGCATGCGTGTGCACGCCGATCAGCACATGCTCGGGCAGCACGGTGCCGTCGGGGATATAACTGCCGTTGCCGACAAAGCTGCGGTGCGAAATGACGGTGGGGCGCATGGTCATCCAGCCGCCGTCGATCTGCTCGTCGCCCAGCATCACGGCATCGGCGATAAAGGTGTCGTCGCCCAGGGTCAGCATGTCGGGCACCACGCCCAGCGCGGTGGAAATCTCGGCGCCCTTGCCGACCTTGGCGCCCAGCAGCCGGTACCAGTACGGCGCGAAGACAGTGGCGTAAATGCCGTGCAGGACGTTCAGGCTCGATTCCTGGATATGGCTGACCAGCCACTTGGCGCAATAGATATTGCTGTGCACCGCAGACACGCCAGGCTTCAGGCGCGGCAGCGCACCCCAGCGGATGGCGGCCGACAGCAGGGCCGTCAGCACGATCAGCACGGCGCTGGCGGGGAAGGCGAGAATAAAATAGCGCGCCAGCTGGGTGGTGGCGTCGCGGCCCTGCAGCCACGGCATCACTTCGCGTTCGTCGAACCAGTCGATCAGCACGAAGCTGGGGAACACGGGCATGAAGAACAGCACCGCGATCAAGACCATGCCAAAGCAGAAGAACAGCATCTCGCCGCTCAATCGGGCTTTGCTGACGCTTGGGCGGGCCGGCTGGGTGGCCGGGTCGAACGCGCCCATGTCGCGCGCGGGCGAGCCGGTCCAGATGCGGCCGGCCGGCACTTGCGCGCCATCGGCCAGCGCTGACTGGCCTTCCAGGTGGCCGAAGTCGCCGACCTTTGTATTGCCTTCCAAAATCGCGTAGGAGCTGATGCAGGCGTCATTGCCGACGGTGATATGCCCCAGCAGCAAACGGCCCCGTTCGACGCGGGCGTTTTCAAAATTGACGGCATTGCCGACGCTGACGTTGTCGCCGATCGACAGCAGCTCGGGCGCGCGCAAGGTCATCGAGCCGATCACCACTTCCTTGCCCACTTTGGCGCCCAGCGCGCGCAGCCACCAGCTGTTGAGCGATGAGCCGCTGAGCAGGTAGGTGGGCGCCGATTCGACCAGGCGGTCGGCCAGCCACCAGCGGTAATAGGTCACGCCCCACAGCGGATAGCTGCCCGCTTTCAGGCGCCCGGCGATCAGCCATTTGCCGGCGATCGCAATCGCAAATTCGCCCAGCGTCGCCAGCAGGAACACCCCGATCGAGGCGGCCACGGCGCGCGCCACGGTGTCGCCCGGGTCGCCCGTAAAGTAATGATAGGTAAAGAAGGGCGCCAGCCACTGCGCCATGCGCAGGGTGACCAGCACCGGCACGGCGGCCGCTTGCGCCGCGCCGCAGGCCCAGCGCTTGAGGCGCGACGGCGGCGTCCAGTCGGCTTCGGGCACGGCCAGCGCCGGCGCTTCGCCCAGCACGGCGGCGATCTTGCCGATTTCACGGTTATGGTAGATGTCGCGCACCGTCATGTGGGCGTAACGGGGGTCGCTGCGCAGGCTGGACGCCAGGCGCGCGGCCAGGAACGAGTGGCCGCCCAGATCGGAAAAGAAATCGGCGCTGCGCAGTATCGGCTGGCCCGGGAACAGCTGCGCCAGCGCCGCGAACAGCGCCGCTTCGGCTGGCGTCTCGGGCAAATCCGATTCACCCGCCTCACCGGCCGGTGGCGCGGACAAAGGCATGGCTTTGAGCGCCTTGCGGTCGATCTTGCCGGAGGTCAGGCGCGGCATCAGCGGCAGCAGTTCGAACCTGCCCGGCACCATATACGGCGGCAGGTGCAGGTTAAGCGCCGCGCGCAGGGTCTTCGGGCTCAAGGCGTCGTCCGGCGCGTCGTCGCTGCCGACGATATACGCCACCAGCTGGTCGATGCCGTCATCCTTGCGCAGCAGGACGGCCACCGTACCCACGCCCGCCTGCTGCGCCAGCACGGCTTCGATCTCGCCCAGTTCCACGCGAAAGCCGCGTATCTTGACCTGGTCGTCGGCGCGGCCCAGGCACAGCACCTGGCCATCGGCATCGATGCGGGCCAGGTCGCCGGTGCGGTACAGGCGCGCGTCGTCAAGTCCGGTGCTCCAGGGATTGAGCAGGAATTTTTCCACCGTCAGGTCGGGCCGGCCCAGGTAACCCTCGGCCAGGCCCGGGCCGATAATGCACAATTCCCCCGTTTCGCCGCGCGGCAGCAGCGTCAATGGACGGTTTTCTCCCGCTTCGGCCACCTGCAGCACCAGCAGGCCGTAATTGGGCAGCGGCGTGCCGATGGTGACCGGCTGGCCGGGCAGCAAACGCGCCAGGCTGCACGAGACGGTCGCCTCGGTCGGGCCATAGGTGTTGAACATGGCGCGGCCCGGGCGCGACCAGCGCTCGACCAGGGATTCCGGGCACATCTCGCCGCCCAGGTTGATCAGGCGCAGGCTCGGCACTTCCTCGGCAAACAGCGCCAGCAGGGTCGGTACGGCGTGCAGCACGGTAACGTGGTTGGCACTGAGCGCGCGCGGCAGCGCTTCCGGGTCACCCGAGATCTCTTTCGGCCCCAGCCACAAGGTGGCGCCGACCAGGTAGGCGATCCAGATTTCCTCGAACGACATGTCGAAGGCGACCGAGAAGCCCTGGTAGACGGTGTCGTTTTGCGTGACGCCCAGCACCGCATTCTCGCTGCGCAGGAAGTGGCAGATGCTGCGCTGGGAGATCAATATGCCTTTCGGCTTGCCGGTCGAGCCCGAGGTGTAGATCACATAGGCCGGGTGCGCGGGCAGGGTGGCGTGGCGGGCATGGAGCACTTCGCCGGTGGCGCGCGGCGCCAGCAGGCTTTCCGCCGTCCAGACCGGGCGCGCGACACCAGCATCGAGCAGGCGTGGCGCGAACTGCTCGCAGCTGATCACGCCCGCGCCATTGGCGTCATCGAGGCACACCTGCAGGCGTTCGACCGGCGTATCTTCGTCGACCGGCAGCCAGGCGGCGCCCGCCTTGGCGATCGCCGCCTGCATCAGCAGCAGGTTGGCGCCGCGCGGCAGCCACAGGCCGACGATGTCGCCGGGCCGCACGCCGGCCGCCACCAGGCGCGAGGCGGCCAGGCCGGCCAGCGCATCGAGTTCGGCATAGCTGATGCGGCGTTCGCCGGCGATCAATGCAATCTGGTCCGGGCAGCGGCGCGCGGTGGCCTCGAGCAGGTCGGCCAGTACCTCGTCTTGCAGCAGATCCGGCCGGGATGAGCCATACAGGATATCGGTATTGAGGGTGGGACTGTCTGCGGTGAAATCGTTCATGATGACGCTTATCTGTGATGCTGGGTGAAAGATCAAACTTGCGCCAACTTGGTGCGTGGCGCAGTTTGATACATTACAGCAAGCAAGACGTTTCAGCGTTGCAGAACAGGGACTTTAAATATTTTTTAAGCAATCAAGTGGCCCTGGCGTCGATTGCCATGATTACGGTATGTAAATCGCGGAAACATGGCGCCAATCTGTGGCAGCGCGCACGCAGTGTCACACGCTTTCGCGGTCAGGGTGCGACGGCGGCATGCCGCGTTTGCCTGAACATGCACGCCAGCGCGACCAGCACCAGAAGCAGTATGCCGGCCAGGAATCCCAGCGCGGTGGCATACAGGCCGAAGTAACCGGCCGCCAGCCCTGCCAGGATCGCCGGCAGGCTGAGCGCAAAATAACTGAAGGCGAAAAAGCCGGACATCAGTTCGCCACGTTCTTCGGGCCGCGCCAGCCCGACCAGGCTGCGCAGCGAGCCGTTGAAGCCTGCGCCAAAACCGGCGCCCATGATGGCGGTGCCGGCAAAATAGGCCGCAGCCGAGTAGCCGGCGATGCCGGCCAGCGTGACAACCATGCCGGCGGCAAGCGTGGCGCTGCCGCCGATCAGCACCGCACGCGGCGCATGTGTGCGGACCATCAGGATGGCGGCCGCGCTGGTAAATACCAGTGCGGCGATCGCGGCGCCGCCCATCAGCGCGGACTGGTCGCCGGTGACGATGCGCGCCAGCGTAGGGCCGAGCGACAGGTAAAAACCACCGAGTGCCCACAGCGCCGTATTGACCGGCAACACCTGCCACAGCGTGGCGCGGGCCTGCTGCGGAATCGCAATCCTGGGCCACAGCGAGCGCCAGGCGCCGGGCCGGCGCAGGACCGTCTCGGGCAGGAACCAGGCGGCGGCCAGCTGCAGCATGAACACCAGCAGCAGCAATACGAACACCACCTTGGTCGGCGCCGGCGCGAACTGCGCCAGCAGGCTGGCGCCCAGTGCGCCCACGCCCATGCCGACCATCGGCGCGACACTGTTGACCAGCGCGCCATGCACGCGATCGATGTCGATCAGCGCCGCGCTGAGCGCACTGGTGACCAGGCCCGTGGCCAGGCCTTGCAGGGCGCGCGCGCCGATCAGCGCGGCGACCGAATCGGCGTCCAGGAACAGCGCGAGGGAGGCGAGCTCCAGGCCCAGTGCCAACAGTATCACTTCGCGCCGGCCGCGGTAGTCCGACAGCGCGCCGAAGACCAGCAGCGCGCCCAGCAGCGCCACGGCGTAGGTGGCAAACACGATCGTCAGGGTCAGCGCGGAAAATCCCCACGCCTGGCGATAGATGGCATACAGCGGCGACGGTGCGCTGGACGCGGCCAGGAAGCCGACCAGGATGCTGGCCAGCAGCCACAGCGAGGCACGCTGGCTCAGTTGCCGGCGTGCCGGCTGGGCCGGGTTGAGGGTAGAAACAGGGTTCATGACAATCCGATCCAATACAAAAGCTAAAAATTAGCTTTTGTGAGAGTAGACACCAAATCGGCCGCTAAAGCAAATGGTTTGCTTTAAAATGTGGGCATGAACTTACCAATCATTCCCCGTCCGGGTGGACGCAGCGCCCGCGTGCAGGCGGCCGTGCACCGGGCCGTGCAAGAACTTGATGCTGAAATCGGGCGGGCCGCACTGACGGTGCCGCTGATCGCGGAGCGCGCCGGCGTGACGCCTTCGACCATCTACCGGCGCTGGGGCAGCCTGGCCGACGTGTTGTCCGACGTCGCGCTGGACCGTTTGCGAGGCGACGCCGCGCCGCTGGAAACGGGTAGCGTGCGCGATGACCTGCAGGCGTGGGCCGAGCAATACCTCGATGAGATGACGTCGCCGGTCGGCCTGGCGATGATGCACGATGTGCTGGCCAGCAATCGGGCGGACATGAGTTGCCAGTGCAGCGTCCACGTCGCCGCGCAAATCAGGACCATCCTCGAGCGTGGCATCGCCCGCCAGCAGCCGGTGCCGCAGGTGGACGCCGTGATGGACGCCGTGGTGGCGCCGATTATCTATCGCGCCCTGTTCAACGCCACTCCCGTGTCTCGCGAGCAGGTGCGGGCCATGGTCGACAACTGCGTGGCGCAGGCGGCCGTTCAGTCCTGAGTATGTCGGAAGGTAAAGCGCGCAAACATCGTGGCAAGCTGTGCCAGCGTGGCCGCCGCCGGGTAGCCATGCAAGGTGGCGTCGGCCAGCTGGGCGTTGGCGCAGCCCGCCGCGCTGAACTGCTGCAGCACATAATTGGTGACGCCTTTTTTTGCCAGTGTCTCGGCAATTTCCAGCAGCGCCGCGTCGGGCAGCAGGGCGGGGTGGATGGTGGTGCGGCATTCGTGCGCCACGCCGCTTTTCACGATGGCGTCCAGGCAGGCGCGCGCCGGGTCGCCGCTGTTGGCCACGCCGGTAATCGCGCGATAATCCGTAAAAGCGGCCTTGATGTCGAAGCCCACCCAGTCGACCAGCGGCAGCACCTGCGTCAGGCGCTGCGGATAGATGCAGGCCGTGTGCAGGCCCACGCCAAAGCCCAGCGCTTTCACGTCGCGCATGGCGTTTTCCAGGGCCGGGTCCATGCACGCTTCGCCGCCGCTGAAGACCACCGCATCGACCAGGCCGACGCGGCGGCGCAGCAGCGCCAGTACGTCGGCCCACGGGGTGAGGGCGTCGCTCGAGCGCGGCTGCAGATGCGGATTGTGGCAATAGCCGCAGCGCCAGGGGCAGCCCTGTACGAACACCACGGCTGCCAGCTGGCCGGGATAGTCGGTGGCGGAGAACGGCGTGACGCCGCCCACCCGCAGTTCCTTTGCCATCAGCGGCAAGCGAGCGGTCCCGAGCCCGAGGCGCACGCTTCGCTGAAATACTGGCGCTCGTGGAATTCGCCCTGCTTGCCGATATTGAACGAGGCGACTGGGCGGTGGTAGCCCATCACGCGGGTCCAGATTTCGCAGCGCTGGCGTTCGCTGTCGTCGAGTTCAATCGCGGGTGTCAGATTTGGTCGTGCGTTCATGGTGTTTCCTCCAGTATGGCGTTCAGGTTGGCCCGCTTGCGGGCGATCAGCTCCGCGTCGCAGGTGGGGCAAAACTCGTGTTTTCCGGCCAGGTAGCCATGGCGCGGACAGATCGAAAAAGTGGGCGTGACGGTGATATACGGCAGAGAGAAGCGCGATAGCGCGCGTTTCACCAGCTCGCGGCAGGCATTCGCATCCGACAGCGCCTCCGTCATGTACAGGTGCAGCACTGTGCCGCCCGTGTATTTGCGCTGCAGCGCGTCCTGCAGTTCCAGCGCCTCGAACGGGTCGTCGGTATGGCCGACCGGCAGTTGCGAGGAATTCGTGTAATACGGATTGTCCACCGTGCCGGCCTGCAGGATGGCCGGATAGCGCTTGCGGTCTTCGCGCGCAAAACGATACGTCGTGCCTTCGGCCGGTGTCGCTTCCAGGTTGTACATATGGCCCGTCTCTTCCTGGAATTGCACCATCCTCGCGCGCACATGGTCGAGCAGACGGATCGCCAGCGCATGGCCCTCGGGGCTGGTGATGTCATGTTCGTTGCCGCTGAAATTGCGGATCATCTCGTTGATGCCGTTCACGCCCAGGGTGGAAAAGTGGTTGCGCAGGGTACCCAGATAGCGTTTCGTGTACGGGAACAGGCCCTCCTGCATCAGCTTGTCGATGGTGGCGCGCTTGATTTCCAGGCTGGTCTTGCCCAGCTCCAGCAGGCGGTCCAGGTCGGCCAGCAGCGCCGCTTCGTCGCCGCGCCACAGATAGCCCAGGCGCGCGCAGTTGATGGTCACCACGCCCAGCGACCCGGTCTGCTCGGCCGAACCGAACAGGCCATTGCCGCGCTTGAGCAGTTCGCGCAGGTCCAGCTGCAGCCGGCAGCACATCGAACGTATCATGTTCGGTTTCAGCTCCGAATTGATGAAGTTCTGGAAGTAGGGCAGGCCGTAGCGCGCCGTCATCTCGAACAGACGCCCGGCGTTCTCGCTGTGCCAGTCGAAATCCTCGGTAATGTTATAGGTCGGGATCGGGAAGGTGAACACGCGGCCCTTGGCGTCGCCGGCCATCATGATCTCGATATAAGCCTGGTTGATCATGTCCATTTCGACCTGCAGCTCGCCGTAGGTAAACGGCATTTCCACGCCGGCGATCACGGGAATCTGTTCGCGCAAATCCTCCGGGCAGACCCAGTCGAAGGTCAGGTTGGTGAACGGCGTCTGCGTGCCCCAGCGCGACGGCACGTTGAGGTTGTAGATCAGCTCCTGCATGTACTGCAGCACATCGCCATAGGCCAGCTTGTCCTTGCGGATGAAGGGCGCCATATAGGTGTCGAAGGAGCTGAAGGCCTGCGCGCCGGCCCACTCGTTTTGCAGCGTGCCGAGGAAATTGACGATCTGGCCGATGGCCGACGACATGTGTTTCGGCGGGCTTGATTCGACCTTGCCCGGCACGCCATTCAGGCCTTCGTGCAGCAGGGTGCGCAGCGACCAGCCGGCGCAGTAGCCGGCCAGCATGTCGAGGTCGTGGATATGCAGCGCCGCCTCGCGGTGGGCCGCGCCCACTTCCGGCGGATAGACCTGGTCGAGCCAGTAGTTGGCGATCACCTTGCCCGAGACATTGAGTATCAGGCCGCCCAGCGAATAGCCCTGGTTGGCGTTGGCGTTGACGCGCCAGTCGCGCCGTTCCAGGTACTCGTTGATGGATGCGGCGACGTCGACCTGGCTGTGTTTTTTCGACGGCGTGACGGGTAGTGCGCTAGCTGACATGAAACCTCCAATAACCACAACATGCGGTGTTTTATTGAAGGTTATCGACTAAATGTAGTGTCGTCAAAGGGCGCGTGCAAGCGATTGCGGGTTTCTTGACCGAGGTGAAATTCGAGGCCGTGGCAGGCATTTGCTTGCACCCCAACGGCGAAAAGGCTGGGGTCGGACCCTGAGGGTCCGACTCCGGATTCTGCACTTGGGGTTGGAATTTCGGACATTGTTCCTAGCGCTTCTTGTCCCAGCGCGTTTCGCGCAGGATCATGTACGTCGTGCCGAAGAAGGCGCCGCCGCAGGCGACGATGCTGATAACCGACGCGGGCAGCACGTGGAACCAGATCTCCATCGGCGAAAAGGTGCTCCAGCTGGCGACGCGAATATCGAACGTGATGTAGTTGGCCAGCAGCCAGTACGCGGCCAGGATGGCGGTGCAGATGGCGCTCTGGCGCAGCAGCGGCACCTGGCGGCGCGCAAACACGGCCAGCAGGAACAGCAGCACCACGCCCGGATACACGCCCAGAATCTCGGGCGAAAACATGTGCGTGCTGTTGATGTCATGGCCTTCGACGGGCGAGGCCCATTGCACTTGCAGCGCGGTGAGAAACAGGGTCAGGAGCAGGATCAGCAGGGGTTTTCGGGTCATGGCATTGACTGTTGTGGATAGAGGGTAGGCACGATGGCAGTGGCGCATTCTACAGCGCAAGGAGGGGTGCCGATGCATGCATTCCTTCACCTGCGTCAAGGACTCCCGACATGGCGTGGGGCTATAGTCTCGACCCTGAGCCGATACAGAAAGTCCTCATCATGAAGCTTGAACATTCTACCGCCCGGCGCGTGGCCGGACCGCTGGAACTGGTCTGCCCGGCCGGCAGCCTGCCGGCCCTGAAAGCGGCCGTCGACAATGGCGCCGACACCGTCTATCTCGGCTTTCGCGACGCCACCAATGCGCGCAATTTCGCCGGCCTCAATTTCGATGAAAAGGCGATTGCCGAAGGCGTGCGCTACGCCCACCAGCATGGCCGCAAGGTGCTGCTGGCATTGAACACCTATCCGCAGCCGCATAACTGGATGGTCTGGCGCAGCGCCATCGACCGCGCGGTTGACGCGGGCCTGAACGCCATCATCGTCGCCGACCCCGGCCTGATGGCGTATGCACGCGAGCATCATCCGCAGCTGCGCTTGCATCTGTCGGTGCAGGGTTCGGCCACCAACTACGAAGCGATCAATTTTTACCATGAAAACTTCGGCGTCTCGCGCGCCGTGCTGCCGCGCGTGCTGTCGATGGCGCAGGTGGAGCAGCTGATCGCCAACACGCCGGTCGAGATCGAAGTGTTCGGTTTCGGCAGCCTGTGCGTGATGGTCGAAGGGCGCTGCGCGCTGTCGTCGTACGCCACCGGCGAAGCGCCGAATACCCACGGCGTATGTTCGCCCGCCAAGGCGGTGCGCTGGGTGGAAACGCCAGCAGGCCTGGAGTCGCGCCTGAACGGCGTGCTGATCGACCGCTACGGCCCCGGCGAAAACGCCAGCTACCCGACCCTGTGCAAGGGCCGCTTCGACGTCGACGGCGAACAGTATTACGCCATCGAGGAACCGGCCAGCCTGAACACGCTGGCGCTGCTGCCGCAGCTGATCGCCATGGGCGTGAAAGCCGTGAAAATCGAGGGGCGCCAGCGCAGCCCCGCCTATGTGGCGCAGGTCACGCGCGTCTGGCGTGAAGCCATCGACAGCGTCGACGCCTGCCGGGATGGCCAGCAGCGCTATACGGTCAGGCCGGGCTGGATGGCCGCGATGGACAAGCTGGCCGAAGGCCAGCAGCACACGTTGGGCGCTTACCACCGCTCCTGGAAATAAGGAAAATCATGCTGAAGCTTTCATTGGGCCCGTTGCTCTATTACTGGCCGCGCGCCACCGTCTTCGAGTTCTACCAGCAGATCGCCGACACCGCCGTCGATATTGTCTACCTGGGCGAGACGGTCTGCTCGCGCCGCCATGAACTGCGCCTCTCGGACTGGCTCGATATCGCCGACCTGCTGGCGGCCGCCGGCAAGGAAGTGGTGCTGTCGACCCAGGCCCTGATCGAGTCCGGCGCCGAGCTGGCCACCCTGCGCCGCATCGCCGGCAATGGCCGCTATGGAGTGGAGGCGAACGATTTCGGCGCCGTGCACTGCCTGGAAAAGGGCCAAGCCTTCGTCGCCGGCCCCCACCTGAACCTGTTCAACGGCCCCAGCCTGCAACTGCTGGCCGGCCTCGGCGCGCGGCGCTGGGTAATGCCGCTGGAAATGAGCCAGCAGGCGCTGGCCGAACTGCAGCGCCAGGCGCCAGACGGGATCGAGACGGAGGTGTTTTCGTATGGCCGCATGCCGCTGGCGTTTTCCGCGCGCTGCTTCACGGCGCGCAACCGCAACCTGCCGAAAGACGACTGCCAGTACAGCTGCCTGCAAGAGCCTGACGGCCTGCTGCTGCGCACGCGCGACGCGCAGCCCTTCCTGGTCCTGAACGGCACGCAGACGCAGTCGGCGCTGGTCTGTAACCTGGTGCGCGAACTGGGGGCGATGGCTGCGCTGGGCGTGGGCGTGGCGCGCCTCAGCCCGCAGGAACACCATACGGTGGAAGTGATCGCCATATTCGACCAGACCCGCCGCGGCCTGCTTTCTGCCGACGAGGCCCAGGCGCAGCTGGCGCGATGCCATGCGGCCGGCACCTGCGACGGCTACTGGCATGGCCAGCCCGGCATGCATAGCCAGGCGAATGTGCTCCACGAAGCGCTCCATTGAACTTTACAGGAATCACATGCTGAACAAGATTGAAGCACTGCCGCCATTCCGGCTACCGGCGCCGCTGGCCGCCTTGCTGGCCAAACTGCCGCCGTACCCCGCGTCCTGGGCCTTCGTGCAGGGCCTGAACCGCTTGCTGGCGCCGCAACTGCCCGACGATGTACGCGCGCTGTTACAGGGGCGCAGCCTGCGCCTGCGCGTGCTCGACGCCGGTATGGCGGTCGATTTCTGCTGGCAGGGAGCGGCGTTCGCGCCGGCCCGCCATGGCCAGGCGCCGGAGTTGACCATCGGCGCCAGCGCGCATGATTTGCTGCTGCTGGCGCGGCGCCAGGAAGACCCTGACACCCTGTTCTTCAGCCGCCGCCTGCTGCTCGAAGGCGATACGGAACTGGGCCTGCTGTTCAAGAACACGCTCGATGCGCTGGAATTGCCGCCGTTCGACATGCAGTCGCTGCATCCGCGCCGCGTGCTGGCGCAGCTGTGCGGACGGGGAGGCTAGTCCTGGCTGCGGTGGCAGTGGCCGCAGGCGCCGGTGCACGGAATCGCCGCCTGCGCCTGTTCCATCTCGCCGATAAAGCCGGCGTCATTGACGGCATCGATCACGGCGGCCAGCAGGCCTTCCTGCGTGGCCACCGTTTCGTCGAACTGCACCGTGGCGTCATTGCGCGCCAGCGACACGCACACCGTTTCGACTCCCTGGATGTTTTCCAATACCTCCGTCAGTGCGTCGGCGCAGCCCTCATGGTCCATGCCGGTAATTGTCAGTCGCGCTGTTTGCATCGCTTCCCTCTTGCTTTCCAGATAAAAAAACAGCGTAGGCGAGGGCGCCATATTCCGTCCAGAGCAGCGCGCCCGGTTTGTTTGTTTTTTCGTGTTTCCTTGATCTGCGTCCAATTCCTGATCGGCGCTACACGCCCCTGCCATCTGGTTCAACCGTGCAGGCTGGCGTGGACATCCTTGCCTATAATTGCTATTGTGAAAGTATAAACATGGCCATCCCGTGCTTTCGCTTTTTTATGGACAGGACACCACATGGGCCCCACCGCACCATCTTTCGCACTATCTTTGTTAGCCGCCAGTGCCATGGCGCTGGTTCCGGCGACCTCTGCGCAGGCACAGCATGTCAGTTTTGACGAAGCGCTGCGGCAGGCGGCCGGCGCTTCGGGCGCCGTGCAGGGCGCCTCGCTCGAGGTGCGCGCCAAGACGCTGAAGTCAGAGGCCCTGTCGAATATCGACGGCCCCTCGCTGGACCTGACGGCCTTTCGCGGCCGCCTGTCGACCGATCTTTCCCTCGATACCAGCCGCTTTGCCGGCGTGGCGGGCGGCATCGGCGCGGCGCTGCCGAACCTGCCGATACCCGAAATCCCGAACTCGCTGGAGCGCGAAGTGGTGACCAATCTCACCTCGTTCGGCCTGGTCGGCATGTGGCCGATCTACACGGCGGGGCGATTGGATGCCGTCAAGGGCGTGGCGGCCGGCATGGCGCAGGAGGCCGATGCCGAGCGGGCCGAAGCCGAGGAAAAACTCGCCACCCAGGTGGCGCAGCGCTATTTCCAGCTGCTGCTGGCGCAACGGGTGGTGGCGGTGCGCGCCGACGTGACGGCGGGCGTGACGCAGCACCAGCGTGACGCGGCCAGGCTGGAAAAGGGCGGCCTGATCTCGCGCGCGGAACGCCTGCGCGCCGACGTGGCGCTCGACGGTGCGCGCAGCGAGGAAGCGCAGGCACGCAGCGACGCGGAAATCGCCCAGGTGGCGCTGGACCGGCTGCTGAACACCGGCGCCCAGGTGCGGCCCGCCACGCCGCTGTTCGTCAATTCGCTGCCGGTGGGCTCCCTGCAATCGTTCATCGACACCGGCATGCGCGAGAACGCGGCCTGGAAAAAGATCGCCAGCAAGCGTGTGCTATCGGAACAGGCGCTGCGCCTGCACGGCAAGGAATACAGCCCCACCGTGTTCGCCGTCGGTAACTACAACCTGAACCGGGGCGGCGAACGGGTGGTGCGCTCGAACTGGGCGGTCGGGGTGGTGGTCTCGGTACCGCTGGTGCACCGCATCGATACGGGCAAGATGATAGCAGCGGCAAAACTGGACCAGGAACGGGTCGAAGTGACGGCGCGCCAGGCCGGGCGCGATATTCCCACCCTGATCGAAAAGAACTGGCGCGCGCTGGAAAACGCGCGCATTCAGTTCCTCTCCACGACGTCCTCGGTGGAACTGGCGCGTGAAAACATCCGCCTGCAAACGGTCGCCTTCCAGCAGGGGCAAGTGACGTCGCTGGAAGTGGTCGATGCACGCCTGAACCTGGCGAAGATCGAGACCCAGCGCGCGCAGACCGCCTATAACTATGTGATGGGACTGGCGCAGCTGCTGGAAGCGGCCGGCGAGACGCAGCGCCTGGGCAGCCTGGCCGCGCAAGCCGACATACACTTACCTCTGGATACCGCACCATGAGCACCTTCAAAAAACAGCTCGCCGGGCTGCTCGGCATCATCGTGTTGATCTTTGTCGCCTGGGGCCTGTACCAGGCCTTCCAGCCGCAGCGCCTGCCACTGCAGGGGCAGATGGATGCGCAGGAAGTCAATGTCTCGTCCAAGGTGGCGGGCCGCGTCGGCCAGGTCAATGTGAAACTGGGCGACACCGTCAGCCAAGGGCAGCTGCTGTTCCAGCTGACCAGCCCAGAGGTGGACGCCAAGGTCGCGCAAGCCACCGCCGCCGCGCAGGCGGCCGACGCCGTGGCGCAGAAAGCGCAGGCCGGCGCGCGGCCCGAGGAAGTGCGGGCGGCGAGAGCCAACTGGCAGCGCGCGCAGACCGGCGCCGCCATCGCCAAAACCACGTATGACAGGGTGAATAATATGTTTGCCGAAGGCGTGATCGCGCGCCAGAAGCGCGACGAGGCCGAAGCCCAGTGGCGCGCCGCCGAACAGCAGGCGCAGGCCGCGCGGGCCCAGTACGATATGGCCAACGCCGGTGCGCGGCCCGAGGACAAGAACGCCGCCAGCGCCCAGGCACGCCAGGTGGGCGCGGTGCTGACGGAAGCGCAGGTGGCGCTGGCGGAAACCAGGATCGCCGCGCCGGTGGCGGGCCAGGTCAGCAAGATCCAGATCCAGCCGGGCGAGTTGGCGCCGCAGGGCTTTCCCGTGATGACCCTGGTCAACCTGGCCGACGCCTGGGCGGTGCTGCAGGTGCGCGAAGACGAGATGGCGGCGTTCGCCATGGGCAGCACGCACACGGCCAATGTGCCGGCCTTGAAACAGCAGCTGACTTTCAAGGTCAGCTCGGTGGCCGTGATGCCGGACTTCGCCACCTGGCGTGCGGCGCGCCCGGGCGGCACCGACTTGCGCACCTTCGAGATCCGCCTGCGCCCGGCCATCAGGGTCGAGGGCCTGCGCCCCGGCATGTCGGTCGTGTTTCCGCCACTGTGAAGCGGCATGACTGAAGCGATCAAGCCGCAGCCAGGCGCAGTGGCGCGCGAGTGGGCGCGGCTGCGTGCCGACTTCTGGGATCTGGCCATGCTGAGCTGGATCCCGCTGCTGCTGTGCGCCCTGTTGTGGTGGATTTTCTCGGCCGGCATCGCGCGCGACCTGCCGATCGCCGTGATCGACAACGACAATTCAAGCTTGTCGCGCCAGCTGACGCGCTGGCTCGACGCCTCGCCCGGCGTGCAGGTGGCGGCCAAGGTCGGGTCCAGCGACGAAGCACTGCATCTGCTGCGCGAACGGTCGGCGTATGGCTATCTGGTGATCCCCGCCGGCTTTGAAAACGAGCTGTTGCAAGGCCGCCAGGCCACCGTGCAATGGCTGTACAACGCGCAGTTTTCCTCGCATGCTGGCTCGCTGTTGCGCGACGTGCGCACGGTGTCGACCACCTTGTCGGCCGGCGTCGAAATGACAGCGCGCGGCAAGAAGGGCGCATCCGGCGTGCAGGCGGCCGCCCAGTTCGAGCCGATCCGCACGCAGTTGAACAGCCTGTATAACGAGAATATCAGCTATGAGGCGTTTTTGGCCCTGGCGCTGATGCCGTCGATGCTGCAGATCTTTATCGTGATCGCGGTGGTCACCACCATCGGGCGCGAACTGCGCGACGGCACCGTGCCGCAATGGCTGGCCTCGGCCAACGGCAGCTGGTGGCGCGCGGTGGGTGCCAAGCTGCTGTTTCCCTTGCTTGCGTATGCGGCGCTGGCGCTGCTGTATCTGCTGTTTTTCAGCCTGGTACGGGGCTGGGCGGTGGCCGGCAGCTTGCCCGGCCTGTTGCTGGCCATGCTGCTGCTGGTGCTGGCGTATTGCGCCTTGGGTCTGCTGCTGATCGCCGCCACCTTGTCGCTGCGCCTGTCCTTGTCCGGCACGGCGTTTATTACCGCGCCGGCATTTGCGTTTGCAGGCCAGGCGTTTCCGCTGATGGCCATGCCGCCCGTGGCGCGCGCTTGGGCGCAAGCGCTGCCGCTCACGCATTACCTGGAACTGCAGACGATCTACTGGCTCGGTGGTGCGCCGTGGCGTTATGGCGCGCCGCAGTTGCTGGTGCTGGCCGTTTTTGCCATCGGCTGCGGCCTGCTCGGCATGCTGCTGCTGGCGCGCCGCGCCAATGCACCCGCTGCCTGGGGACGCACATGATGTGGCAAGCTTTCCTGGCTACCTGGCGCGCCATGCTGACCGACAAAGGCGCCTTGACCTTGCTGTTTGTCGGCGGTGTTTTATATTCGTTTTTTTATCCGCTGCCCTACACCAAAGAAGTGGTGCAGCGCGTGCCGGTGGCCGTGGTCGACCAGGACCGCAGCAGCATGTCGCGCCAACTGACGCGCTTTGCCATGGCCCATCCGGCCTTGAAGGTGGTGGCCGTCACGCCCGAGCTGCCGGCCGCCCAGGACCTGCTGTGGCGCGGTGAGGTGATGGGCGTGCTGATCATCCCCGACGGCTTGCAGACGCAGGTGCTGGCCGGCCACGCGGCCCAGGCGCAGGTGGCGGGCAATGGCCTGTACCTGATGCTGAACAAGGTGGCGCTGAACGGGCTGGCAGAAGTGGTGGGCACGGTCTCGGCCGGGATTGAATTGAAACGGCTGGCGGCCGCCACGCCATCGACCTACCAGGCGAATGGCCAGCGCGCACCGGTCGCGTTTGACGCGGTGCCGCTGTTTAATGTGAAGGAGGGCTATGGCGCCTATGTGGTGCCGGGCGTGGCCACCTTGATCGTGCAGCAGACGCTGTTGATCGGCATGACCCTGTTGTTCGGCACATGGCATCAGCGCAGGACCTTTCCGCTGGCGCAGCGCACGGCGGGCGGCTATGCCGGCATGCTGCTGGCGTTTGCCTCGGTGGCGTTCCTGAATTGCTGCTATTTCTTCGGCTTCGTGTTCTGGTTCCAGGACTATCCGCGCGGCGGCAATTTTGGCGGCCTGCTGCTGTTGCTGCTGCTGTTTTCGCTGACGGTCGCCGCGTTCGGCATGCTGCTGGCGATGCTGTTTCGCACGCGCGAACGAGGCACGCAGCTGATGATCGCCACCTCGATGCCGGTCCTGTTTCTGGCCGGCCTGACTTGGCCCGTCAGCTCCATGCCGGTGGCGCTGCAATGGCTGCGCTGGCTGCTGCCGTCCACCGCCGGTATCCAGGGCTTTGTCGCGCTGAACCAACTGGGCGCCTCGCTGTACGAGATACGCCATGAAGTGGCGGGGCTGGCAGGCCTGCTGTTGGCGTGCCTGGTGCTGGGATGGCGGCGCTGGCGCATGGAAGAAAAAACCGGCTGACCGGTAATGTCGTTCAGTCAAGCTGGCCGAGGCGTGTAAATGCGTAAGGCTTACAAGCGTAAAAATGGCGGGCCGGAGACGCGAGCCTGAGAAAATGCCGATGGCGGCGTTGCAGCTCCTCGCCGTACATGCGTACTGTCTTCGTCGCTGCGCCTTGCCCTCGACATTTTTCAGGCTCGCTTGGCCCGGTTTGCCTGTGCGGGCGACTGGGTTTTTAATCCATTTTGCAGGTTTGCCGGGAGCCTGGGAACACTAACCGGCCTGTATGTTGGCGCCAATTGCGGCCTCGATGGCCAGCAGCTGTACGACCTGCCGTTCCAGCACTACTGGCATTCGGAAAGCACGGTGCCGGCGATTCCCGGCCGTGGTTACCAGATGATGCAAAAGCCGCAGTCCGGCACCGTCAATGGCCTGTCGATCGATGTCGACACCACCATGGTGGACGAGCTGGGGGGCGTGCCGCAGTGGTGGGTCAAGGCTGGCTGACAAACGCTCAGGTGGTTTTTTGCAGTGCCGCCAGCAGCATCTGGCAAAAAGTCTCTCGCACCGGATCGGGCAGGTTGTCGTTGGACCGCAGCAGGCTGGCGACACGGGGCAGCGGGGCCAGCTGTTCCAGTGTCGCGTGCGTCCGCACGCCCTGGACCAGATTGCGTTCATTCACCACGGCCACGCCCAAACCGGCGGCGATGGCGGTCAGCATGCCCGCGAGCGACGGGCATTCCAGGCTCACGTTCCACGCCATGCCAGCCCGGCCCAGCTTTTCCTCGGCCAGCCGGCGGTAAAAGCATTGCGGCCCGTAGGTGATCAATTTAACGCTGTCTCCTGGCAGTGGCTGCTCTGCCGTGGCAGCGCACCAGTGCAGCGTTTCCGTCCATAGCAGCATGTCGCCCGGCGCCGCCATGCTGGCAAAATCCTGGTGCAGGATCAGATCCAGTTCACCGTCGGCAAAGCGCTGGCGCAGGACCTGGCTTTGTTCCACCATCAGCTGCACGTCCACCTTGGGATGCTGATGCGAGAACTGCGACAGGACTGCGCACACGTCCGTCAATGAAATCTGTTCCGTCACGCCGAGCCGCAGCCGGCCATGCATTGACGATGGCGAAAAGTGGGCAACGGCGTCATCGTGGGCATCGAGTATGTTGACCGCATGCCGCAGCAGCACGGCGCCTTGGTCGGTGGTGCCGAACAGCCCGCCGCTCCTTGCCAGCAGCTGGCAACCGAGCTGCTGCTCCAGCCGCTTGATTTTCCAGCTCACCGCCGACTGGCTGAGATGGAGCAGGCTGGCGGCCTGGCTCATGCTGCCGGTTTGTACCACCGCCCTGAATACACGCAGCGCGTCGATGGAAAGACGCAAATTCATAAGGTATGACAAAAGTTGGATTGAAAGTCAAAAGAATGTCACTGGTGTCATGTTGAGTCAAGCGTTAGCCTGTAACTTCTGAAAACAAAAGGACATCTGATGACGAGTCAAGAACCACTGTTGAACGGCCATGCCGTGATCTCCGGCCACCGTATCGCCACCGGCATCCATGGCGGGGGCACGCCGCTGGTGCTGGTGCACGGCACACCGGCGTATGCCATCATCTGGCGCGAGCTGGTGCCGCTGTTTGTCGGTGCCGGCTTCCATGTGCATTTGTATGATTTGCTGGGCTTTGGCGCATCCGAACGGCCGGTCGATGCCGATACCTCGATGGCGGCGCAGGTGACCTTGCTGGCCGCGCTGCTCGACCACTGGCAACTGCCGACCACCCATCTGTTCGGCCACGATATCGGTGGCGCCATTGCCTTGCGCCTGGCGTTCGAACAGGGCGCGCGCCTGCGCAGTCTGACCATCGCGGACGCGCCCAGCTACGATTCCTGGCCGTCGTCCACCTGGAAGCAGATGCACGACGAATACGCGCAGTGTGCCTTGACGCCGGCCAGCGAGCATCGCAGCACGATGGCGCGCCAGCTCGGCATGGCGGTTTTCCACAAGGACAGGATGCGAGGAGAAACCTTGATGCGCTACCTGGAGCCGCTGTGCGGCGTGGTAGGTCAGCCCTCGTTCTACCAGCACCAGGTGGCGCACTATAACGCGTGCTACACGATGGACTTTGCTGAAAAACTGCCGCAGTTGAAGGTGCCAGTACAGATATTATGGGGCAGCCAGGACGAGTGGCAGCCGGTCGCGTATGCTTATCGCCTGCAGCGCGACATTCCCGGCGCGACGTTGCACCTTTACGAACAGGCCGGGCACTTCCTGATGGAGGATGCGCCACTGCCCGTGGCGGCACAAGTCATCGTGTTTGTGAATCATCTGGAGAGGATGTAGACCATGATATTGATCGGAATGCTTGATTCACCTTACGTGCGGCGCGTTGCCATTTGCCTGAAAGTGCTGGGCCTGGAGCATGAGCACCGGCCCTTGTCGGTGTTTTCCGATTTCGGCCAGGTACAAGGCATCAATCCTGCCGTCAAAGTGCCGACCCTGGTCACAGACGACGGCCAGGTGCTGATGGACTCCACTTTGATACTGGCGTATCTGGAAGAACTGGCCGCGCATGATGTCCGCATCAGTGCGCAGCCGGGCCGGTCCCGCCTGCGCGCGCTGTGCCAGACTAGCTACGCCCTGGCGGCCTGCGACAAGGCCGTGCAGATCGTCTATGAGCGGCGCTTGCGGCCGCAGGAAAAACAGCACCAACCCTGGCTGGACCGTGTCCAGGTGCAGCTGCATGGGGCCTGGGCGCAGCTGGAAGCGTCGCTGCGCGAGGAGGCGCCGGACTGCCTGAGTATTGCCGGCATCACCATCGCCGTGGCCTGGAGTTTTGCGCAGCAGCTGGTGCCCGACGTGATGGCAGGCAGCGACTATCCGACCGTTGCCGCGTTGACGGCCCTGGCCGAACAGCAGCCGGTGTTTCTGGCCACGCCGATGGCGGGCTGAGTTTTTCATCTGAAACAGTGCTTGCAAGCGGCTTGTGCAATAATTTCATTTCCTTAACGGAAGAGTATTGCCATGCCGCCTTTCAACCTGTTCCAGCGCCTGTCCCAGGCCCCCACCAAACCCAAGTCCGCGCCTGTCGCGCGGCAGTTCGATGTGGCGGACCTGTACCAGGGGCCGGTGGCGCTGAGCGGGGAGAGCGAGAGCACGGCAAGGCCGTTTGACGAGAAGCTGCGCCAGGCCTATTTCTGGATCGTCAACCACGCCATCATCAGCCCCCATTACGATATCGAATACAACGACGGGCCGTCGCAGACCTATATGGTGGGCGACAGCCGGCGCACCCTCAACCTGCCATCGGCGCAAAGTTATTCCAGCTTTATCCTGCTGCCGCTGCTGACATTTGCGACGCGCCGCAAATGCCTGTTTGTCGGTGGGCCGGGGCGCGGCAAGACGGCCAGCGCGCTGCTGATGGGGGTGCTGGCCGGGTCGTCGGTGAAAGAGGTCAAGCGCGCCATGCAGCATGGCCATCCGCAGATGACGATCGCCGATTTGCTGGGCAATCCGCTGCCGGCCGACCTGGTCAACGCGCAAAGCATGGACGAGATCCGCATCGCCTGGCGCGCCTGGCTGGGCATGCGCGTAAAGATCGTCGATGAATACAACCGCATCCCGACCCGCACCCAAAGCGCGCTGCTGACCGTGATGGGCGACAATTACGCCGAAGTGCTGAACCATATCTACGAGTGCCCGGAAGCGGCCTGGTATCTGACGGCCAATGACGACCAGGGCGGCGGCACCTACCAGGTGATCGAAGCGCTGCGCGACCGCGTCGACGTGACGGTGCAGGCGCTGGCCTTCAATCCGCGCTTCCTGAACGAACTGCTGCTGCGCGTGGAAGAAAACGTGCGGCCCGAAGAGCTGGTGCCGCCCGATATCATCTTTACGGAAAGCGAAGTGGACCAGATCGGCAACGATATCCGCCAGGTCGGCGTGCCCGACGCCGTGCGCCGCCGCCTGGAATTTTTCGCCAGCCAGTTCGAGCTGTTCGAAACGGCCGGCGGCCAGTTCGAATACATGACCAAGGATACGGCGCGCCTGTCCGGCTTTGATCGCAATGCCGCGCAGGCCGCCGACAACGGGCGCGACCGCCTGAAGGACCTCGGCTGCCAGACCTTGAACGGCATCTCGGTGCGCACGCTGATGGCGCTCTTGATCTACGCAAAAGCCATGGCTTATTTTCGCGGCAACGGCGAAGTGGCGCTGGAAGATCTGCGCCAGGTGCTGCCGTTCGTGTTGCATAACAAGCTGCAGCCGGACCTCGACGCGCCGTTTTTTGCGCTGCCCGAAAACGCCGCCTACCGCAGCGACAGGCTGGGCTGGCTGCGCCGGCTGTTCGATTTGTCCAACGATGAATTCAACCGCCTGGACCTGGACCGCGACGACCCGGTCGGCGTCTTGTCGGCCGAATTCGACCTGGGCCTCGACGGCCTGAGCGAGCGCGATACGCTGGCGCGCTTGAACCGCATCGAAAAGCTGATCGGCGAACGGACCAAGGGACGCAAGCTATATGGCCCGCTGTACGACGACCTGCTGAAACTGAAGTACCTGCACCAGCGCTATACCAATTACCGCAGCTGGCTGCGTTCGCAATGAGCCTGGACCGCTGCCAGGGAGTGCTCGATGCGCTGGCGCTGCTCAACAGCGAAGCGGCCGACTTGTGCGCGAGCTATGAAGTGCGGCGCCTGCCCGATGCACCTGACCTGGCCACGGCGCTGGGCTTGCGCGCGGAGGACCACGCACTGAACGGTAGTAGCCCGGCGCGAGAACTGCCCGCGCCGCTGTGGCGGATCGCCACCGCGCCGTGCGGCCGTGCGCAGCTGGAAGATATATGCCAGCGCTGGTTTTTTTCGTCGCGCCATATGCAGGCGGCGCCCGGCGGCCGCTTTCGCGCGCATCTGGTGGCGGCGTTCATCGAGTCGCTGGACCAGTCCCTGGCCGGCTACGCCATGCACACCGTGATGATGACGCCGCCCATGTGGTACGCCATACACTGGGACGAGATCGCGTTCGAGCTTGGCGGCGACCGCTATCTGCTGCATTTTTCGCATAGCGACTGACGCCATGATTTCTTCTTCCTTTGCCGCCATCCTGGCCAGTGGCCGCGCCCAGTTCAACGCCCGCGCGCTAGAAGCGCGGCGCAGCTTTCCCTCGCTCGACATGCAGGCCTTCGGCGCCTTTTTGCAGGACGGCGTCGATCCGGTGGTGCAGGCGGTGGCCGCCACCGCGCCGGAGCGTGCCGGCAGTTTTACGCTGGCCGCCTATGACGTGGCCCTGGAGCTGGTCGGTCATGGCCTCGCCGGCCCTGCGGCAAAAAATCCATTTCTGACCATGGTCTGGCGCGAGCTGGCGCCGCATTTTGCGGCGCTGCTGGCCAGTGCCCCTGTCGATGGCCTGGGCATGCTGAGCAACGCGGCCATCCACCTGGGCGGCGTGGCCGGTGCCCGCACTAGCCAGTGGCAGGACGAGATGGCCGCCATCGCGCCGCAGGTGTCCACTCTGGCGCAGCTGCGCGCCGTCGGCCAGGTGCTGGCGTGGCGCGCCGGCGTGGCGCACTTTCGGCAGGGCGCGATTGCCGCCGCCGATACCTTGCCACCGGCGCTGGCGCTGGCGCTGTTTGGCGAGTCGCAGCTCGATTGGCCGTCCTTGCGCGCGCAACTGCTGCATCAACCCTGGCGCGGCAATCCGGATGGCATCGAGTTTGGCGCGTTTGCCGGCCTCGGTGGCGAATTCGACACGCCGCCACAAGTGCGTGCTACCGATGACGGTTTTATCGTCAGCGCCGGCGAGCGCTTTTATCTGCTGGTGGCCGATGCCCACGGCGCCGTGCTGCATGGCGCCACCGCCGACGAATTTGCGCAAGCGTCCGGCGAAGTGCCGGCGTCCTTGCGGATAGCTGGCGCCAGCTTGCATCTCGGTGCGCGCGTGCTGGCGCTGGACCTGCCGGCCGGCGATATCACCCTGGCCGCCAATGCAAAGACGGTGGCCCTTACCTCACCTTATACGCATGCGATCCGCCTGCTTCCCCTGCCATGAGAGGCCAGCATGCCGAACTGATCGCGCAGTGGCGCGCCGCCTGGCCGCAGGCGCTCGACGTATGGAGCAAATTCACGCGGCTGCGCGACCCGGCCCTGTGCGCCAGCAGGGTCGCCGCCAGCAAGGAGGGCTTGAGCGGCAGCTTTGCCATGATCCGTTTGCTGGACCAGAGCGTGGTGGTCGACCTGCCGCTGGTGGTGGAGCTGGGCTTGCAAGACTATGGCCTGGAAATCCTGGCGCACGAAATCGGCCACCATATCCTGGCGCCCGGCAGCGCCGGCGACCAGTTTCGGCTGCTGGCGCGCATGCGCCGCGCCTTGCCGACCTTGGAGCAGCATGCGCCGATGGTGGCCAATCTATACACCGACCTGTTCATCAACGACCGCCTGCAGCGCCAGGCCAGCCTGCGCATGGCCGATATCTACCGCAAGCTGGAACAGGGCAAGGCGACAGACAGCCCGGCGTCGGGCAAGGTCTGGCTGCTGTACATGCGCATCTATGAAAACCTGTGGCAGCTGCCCAAGGGGGACCTGGGTGGCGGCGCGGCCGACGAGCGGCTCGACACCGACGCCTGGCTGGGTGCGCGCCTGATCCGCGTCTACGCCAACGACTGGATGCTGGCGGCCGGGCGCTTCGCCACCTTGCTGCTGCCTTACCTGGTGGACGATACGGGCGCCTTGAAGGGCAACGATCCCAGCCGCTATTTCCACGACACCCGCGACGCGGCGCGCGGCTGCCAGACCTATGGCGCGCAGCAGATCGAAGATGACGAGGAAAACGGCGCCATCCACCCGGTGCACGACAAGCGCATTTCGGGGCTCGAAGACGACGTGGAACCGTCCGCTGAAAAAGCGCAGCGGCAGGGCGGTGGCCAGTTGCGCGAACCATTCGAACTGGGCGATATTTTGAAAGCGTCGGGCATCGACCTCACCGACCATGAAATCGCCATCCGCTACTACCGCGAGCGCGCCTTGCCGCACCTGGTGCGCTTTCCGTCGCGGCCCGCGCCCGAATCGACCGAGCCGCAGATGGAAGGGCTGTCGCCATGGGATATCGGCGACCCGCTCGATGAAATCGACTGGCTGCAGTCGGTGATGCAGTCGCCGCGGCCTATCCCCGGCGTGACCACGGTGCGCCGCGAGTACGGGCGCGAACCGGCGCGCGATATCGACCAGACCCCCGTCGACCTCGACATGTATGTCGACAGCTCCGGCTCGATGCCCAACCCGCAGCAGCACACCTCGTTCCTGACCCTGGCCGGCGCCGTGATCGCCCTGTCCGCGCTGCGCGCCGGCTCCAAGGTGCAGGTGACACTGTGGAGCGGCAAGCGCGAAGTGATGCAAACGCCCGGTTTCGTGCGCGACGAAGACATGATCCTCGGCGTGCTGACCGATTTTTATGGCGGCGGCACGGCATTCCCGATCCACTGCCTGCGCGAAACGTATGCGGCCAAACGCCAGCGGCCCACGCATATCCTGATGATTTCCGACGACGGCATCACCACCATGTTCGACCAGGATGAATTGGGCAACAGCGGCTGGGATATCTCCGCCAAAGCGATGGACAATGGCGGCGCCGGCGGCACCATGGCGCTCAATATTTCGACCAGCTGGGACCAGGATGGCGGCGGCAAGTGGATGCAGAAAATCTTCGGCGACCTGAAACGCGCGCGTGACGAGCAGGGCTGGGATATCCATGCCGTGGCGCAGTACGAGGATCTGCTCGAGTTTGCGCGTTTGTTCAGCCAGCGGCATTATGTGAAGAGTTAAGATGAAGAGTATACACAGCAAAAATCAGGGGTCAGACCCGTCGGGTCTGACCCCAGTTTTGAGCCTTGGGTCGAGGTAACGTCACCATGAATCAACCTGGCCCCCACCTCGAAACCCTCACCCACCGCCTGGCCGACACGCCCGCGGAATTCCTGCGCGAGCCGCGCATCGCCGGCGTGCATAACCCGCAAGCCGTGGCGGTGGCCGCGCTGGTCAACGATATTTTGCATTTGCATGGCGCGCGCGCGCCGGGCGCCTCGCTGCAGGGTTTTCACGGCGCCCAGGTCAAGCCCGACCGCAACCGGCTGGCGCTGGCCATGATCATGTGCTGGCTGCTGGCCGACGAATGGTTCGTGGCGCAGCGGCTGGCGCAGGAAGATGTGCTGCAGGTGCTGGGCGAAGCGGCGCGCGAGCTGGCGGCGGCGTCGCCGGCGCATCAATACACGCAGGACCCCGAGCGGCGCGAGGAACTGGCGCGCATCGTGCTGGCGCGCCTGGGTTTCCGTCCGCGTGACGAAAGCGAGGCGCAGGCCATCGACAGATTGTCGGCCATCAGCGGCACCGAACGGCGCCGCCTGCTGGAGGCGAGCCGCGTGGCCGAACAGCGCTCGCGCGAGATCCGCGAAGCGCTGGCCAAAAAAGCGGCCCAGGAATCGGCCGACAAATGGTCGCGCGAATGACGTCGTTGCACAGCGACGCGAACCTGCCTGCCGGCGCCTGGGACAGCGACCTCGATTATTGTCCCACCCTGACGCAGGCGGGCCGGCGCATGCTGGCCCATTTGCGCAGCCACCCGGCCGCGCCCGTCTACCGCAACCGCAGCGGCAACAAGCTGCGGGCAGACGAGGTGCAAGCCTTGCGCGCTTACGAACAGGAAGTGATGGACGCCGAAATCGCCTGGCAGCCTGGCCAGCCGCCAGCGTGGATGGCGCAGTTCCTGCGCCATGCCTGGGCCACGGTGCCGCATTACCGTGCCTGCGGTTCGCCCCCGGCGCGCCTGGTGGACGTGCCGCCGGTCAGCCGCGCCGACCTGTCGCACGACATTGCGGCATTCGTGCCGGACGACGCCGATGTGGCGCGCATGATCAATTTCCACACCACGGGAACGACAGGCCACCCTCTGCTGATCGCCTCGCATCCGGTGGTGGCGGGGCGCTACCTGGCCTATCACAAGCGGGCATTGAAACGCTTTGGCGTGAGCTTGCGCCATGGCGCGGGCCAGGTCGGCGTGATGCTGCTGGGCCACCAGCGCCGCTGCTTTACCTATGTTTCGGTGACGCCCACCATGGGCGAGTCGGGCCTGGCCAAGCTGAACCTGCACGTGGACGACTGGCGCCATCCGGACCACCGCGCGCATTATCTGGACGCGATGGCGCCAGAGCTGATCGCGGGTGACCCGATCTCGTTTGCCGAACTGCTCAATGTACCGATGACGCACCGCCCGGCCGCCCTGATGTCGGTCTCGATGATGCTGTTGCCGGGCATGCGCGCGCGGCTGGAGCAGCGCTTCAACTGCCCCGTGCTCGATATCTATTCGCTCAATGAGGTGGGGCCGGTGGCCGTGTTTGATGAAGCGGCCGGGGGCCATGTGCTGCTGCAGCACCGGCTGTACGTGGAAATCCTCGATGTTGAAGGCAAGCCGGTGCCCGATGGAGTGCGTGGCGAAATCACGGTCACCGGCGGCTTCAATTTCTGCCTGCCGCTGCTACGCTACCGCACCGGCGACCATGCCTCGCTGGCGCACGGCCCGCATGGCCCGGTGCTGGTGGGGCTGGCCGGACGCAGCCCGCTGCGCTACCGCACCAGCGGCGGCGCGTGGATCAACAATATCGACATCACGCACGCGCTCAAACCGCTGGCCATCGCGCTGTTCGGCGTGCACCAGCAGCAGGACGGTTCCGTGGTGCTGCGGCTGGCGCCGGGCGCCATGGCGCAGGCCGACCAGGCGCGCGCCTTGCTGGCGCCATTTTTTACCGACATGACGGTGGCGGCCTTGCTGGCGGAAGACAAGATCGTTCAATACACCTCGGATTTGCAGGAAGCGGCGGCATGAACCTTTACAAACGCGGCCTGGTGGTGGGCAAATTCTGCCCGCTGCACCAGGGTCATCAACTGCTGCTCGATCGCGCCCGGGACGCCTGCGAAGAACTGCTGGTCGTCAGCTATACCAAACCCGAATTTCCCGGTCTTGAACCCGCGCGCCGGGAAGGCTGGCTGCGCGCGCTGTTTCCGCAAGCGACCATCGTTGTGCTCGACGATGATCGCCTGGCCGCACTGTGCGCCGCGCGCGGCATTGCGGCACGCACGCTGCCGCACAATGATCTCGATGACGGCGACATGCACCGCCATTTCATGGGCTGGCTGTGCTGGACGGTGTTGAACCTGCCGGTTGACGCGGTGTTTTCCAGCGAAGACTATGGTCCCGGTTTTGCCGATGTGCTGGGCGAGTTTTATGCCAGATCAAAAGTGGCGCATGTCAGCGTCGACCAGGCGAGAACCCTGGTGCCGGTCTCCGGCACGGCCGTGCGCGGTGACCCGCATGCGCACAGCGCCTTTTTGTCACCGCCAGTGTATGCAAACTTTGTCACGCGCATCTGCGTGCTGGGCGGCGAGTCGAGCGGCAAGACCACGCTCACCGCCGCGCTGGCCGCGCATTTCGAGACACGCTGGGTGGCCGAATACGGCCGCGAGCTGTGGGAAAGCCAGGATGGCGTGCTGGCCTACGATGACCTGCTGAAGATCGGCCGCGAACAGCTGCAACGCGAGGCGCAAGCGGCAGGGCAGGCGCGGCGCTGGCTGTTCTGCGACACCTCGCCGATGACCACGTATTTCTACTGCGTCGAGATGTTCGGCAAGGCCGAGCCGGAACTGGCGCGGCTGGCCGAACACCGCTATGACATGGTGCTGCTGTGCGCGCCGGACTTCCCGTTTATCCAGGACGGCACGCGCCGCGACGAGGACTTTCGCGCGCGCCAGCATGCGTGGTACCAAGCGGAACTGGCGCGGCGGGGGATTGCTTATGTGGAGGTGGCGGGCAGCGTGCGGCAGCGGATCGAACAGGTCGCCGGCTTGCTTGCGTAATCCGGCGTCACCACGACGTCAACAATGTTGTCGGATTACGCGCTGCGCGCTAATCCGACCTACGCTGCCATCGAGGTTGCTATTACGCCGCCGCCAGCGCCCGCTCCAGGTCTTCGCGCAGATCGTCGATATGCTCGATGCCTACCGACAGGCGCAGCATGTCTTCCGACACGCCCGCCTTGGCCAGTTCTTCGGGGTTCAGCTGGCGGTGCGTGGTCGACGCCGGATGGGTGGCCAGCGACTTGGCGTCGCCGATATTGACCAGGCGCGTAAACAGCTGCAGCGCGTCGAGCACGCGGGCGCCGGCCGCGCGTGGATCTTCGCCTTCGGCCAGCTTCAGGCCGAACGACAAAATGCCCGAGGCGCGACCGTTCATGTATTTCTTCACCAGCGCGTAGTCGGCATGGTCTTCCAGCCCCGCGTAGTTGACCCAGGCGACTTTCGGATGCTGCTTCAGGTGTTTGGCCAGCGCCAGCGTGTTGTCGCAGATGCGGTCCATGCGCAGGGCCAGCGTCTCGATGCCCTGGATCAGCTGGAACGCGCTCAAGGGCGAAATCGCCGCGCCCATATTGCGCAACGGGACCACGCGTGCGCGGCCGATAAAGGCGGCCGGGCCGAACGCTTCCGTGTAGACCACGCCGTGATACGACACGTCCGGTTCATTGAGGCGCCTGAAGCGCTCTTTATGCTCGGCCCATGGGAACTTGCCGCTGTCGACGATGGCGCCGCCCACCGTGGTGCCATGGCCGCCCAGGTATTTGGTCAGCGAGTGCACCACGATATCGGCGCCGTGTTCGATCGGGCGGAACAGGTAAGGACTGGGCACGGTGTTGTCGACGATCAGCGGAATGCCGTGCGCATGGGCGATTTCGGCCAGTTTCGCCACGTCGGTCACATTGCCCAGCGGGTTGCCGATCGATTCGCAGAAAATCGCCTTGGTGCGGCTGTCGATCAGCGCGGCGAAGGTGTCCGGCTGGCGTGCGTCGGCAAAGCGCACTTCGATGCCGATCTGCGGCAGGGTGTGGGCAAACAGATTGTAGGTGCCGCCATACAGCTGGCTGGCCGAGATGAAGTTGTCGCCCGCTTCGGCGATGGTCTGGATCGCATAGGTGATCGCCGCCATGCCCGAGGCCACGGCCAGCGCCGCCACGCCGCCTTCGAGCGCGGCCACCCGTTTTTCCAGCACGTCCTGGGTCGGGTTCATGATGCGCGTGTAGATATTGCCGGCCACTTTCAGGTCGAACAGGTCGGCGCCATGCTGGGCGTTGTCGAAGGCGTAGGCCACCGTCTGGTAGATGGGGACGGCGGCGGCCTTGGTGGTCGGGTCGGGGGAATAGCCGGCATGCACGGCCAGGGTTTCGATTCTCATTGCAGGTCTCCGGTTTCAAATTCTGGTGTGGTGAAATCCGCAGCCATTGTGCCATGAGGAAGTTGGCATGCCGCCATGCTTAATAGAATTTTAAGTCATAAGCTAGTGCGGTCTTGATCTAAGCGCAGCAGTTCTTCCCGCGTCACGAAACGTTCATGCGTGCCATGCTGGGCGCAGGCAAACGCGCCGCCGATGGCGCCGTGACGCATGGCCGTCTCCACGCCTTCACCAGCCAGCCACGCATGCAGGAATGCCGCCACGAACGAGTCGCCGGCGCCATTGGTGTCGAGCACCGGCAGGCCCAGGTCGGCGCAGGGGGAATGGCGCACTGTGCTACTGCCGCGTTCCAGCAGATAGGCGCCGTCACCGCCTGCCATGGCGATCACGGCCTGCGCGCGGCCTTGTTCCACGATGGCGCGCATGACGTCGTCGCGCCGCTCGTTCAATGCCGCCGTGCTGAGAAAGACCAGGTCGGCGCGCAGCGCAAATACCCGGTGATGCGGATTGACGCCGTCCCAGTCGTGCAGGTCGGTCGACACGGTGGTGCCAGAGACCTGCGCATCGTCGAACAGGTGCGCCACCCACCCCATGATGGAAAAGTGCGCGTGGCGCGCCGGGCCCAGGTAGGGCAGGTAGAAGTTCGGCGGCATGCGCAGGTTCTCGGGATGGCGGCCGTCGTATAGCGACAATCGCCGTCCTTGCGGGTCGACCAGGTTGACGCTGCGGCGCGTGCCGGACGGTTCGACCAGATGGCTGAAATCGAGTTTGGCGTCCTTGTAGCGCTGCAGGATCGCCGCGCCTTGGGCATCGTCGCCAATAAAGTCGATGAATTTGCAGCGCAGCCCCAGCGCATGGCTGGCCAGCGCCACGCCATTGCCGGTATGCGCAACATAGTCGCGGATGGGCGGTACGTGCACGGAATCGGCGACGGGCAGGCGCAGGTCGGGCACGCGCACGATGGTGTCGATGCCGGCGCCGCCGACCACTAAAATATCGTAGGTGCTCATGGTGTGGTGTTCTCCAATAAGACGGTGCCGTTTGCATTGACGGTGACGGCGCCGTTGCTGACGGTGTAGGTGTGATTGGCATAAGCGTCGCGCACGGTGGCGCCCTCGGCGAACACGCCGTGCACCTTCAGGGTAATGGCGCCTTGCGCGTCGGGCACGACGATGACAACGTCGCCATCCGTCACGCGCGCAAACGCATACGGTGCTTCGCTGATCAGGCGGTGCTCGCCACGCGCCAGCGCCACATGATGCAGGCGGAACTGGCCCAGTTTGCGCGCATGGGCCAGCATGGCGTTGTCCAGCGAGGCCCAGTTCATGCTTGACCTGGTCGCCTGCTGTTCGTCGCCCAACGGCGCCGTGCCAGGCAGGCGGGCGCTTTCATCGCCATAGAACAGCTGCACGCCGCCGGGCGCCAGCAGCAGGGCCGACAATCCATGTTTCAGCTGCTCGCGCGGGAACAGGCTGGTGTCGTGCGAGGAGACATACGACAGCATATCGTAACGGGCACCGCTGCCCAGCAGCCCCGCATACTGGCGATACACGCCGTCGAGGGCTTTCCAGTCGCCACCGGCGCGGTGTTGAAAGTCGAAATTGATCATCGAATCGAAACCGGTATCGTGCCAGCTGCTGCGCTCGGGACCATGGCCCCAGGCTTCGCCTGTCATCCAGAATGGCGCATCGTCGATTTTCTGCTTAGGATGGCGCGCCTTCCAGTCGGCCAGCGCTTCGGTGGCGGCTGCGCGCAGGGCCAGCCAGCTACTTGGTTCCACATGCTTGACGGTGTCGGCCCGGAAGCCATCGACGCCGAATTCGCGCACCCAGTCTGCCAGCCAGTGGACCAGGTAGCCGCGCACGGTGGTGCCGGGCAGGGCGACGGCGCGCGTATCGGTCTTGCGCTGCAAAATCGGCGGCAGCCCCACCGCTTGCGTGCTTTCGGTGCGGAAGTCCGGCAGGTATGCCAGCTGCATCGTGTAGTCGTCCTGGCCGCCTTCGCGGTAGCCGGGCAGGCCGGCGCGCACCCAGTCCGGGCCCCACCATTGGCCGAAGTCGAAATTGTTATAGTCGACAAAGCTGTGATAGTCGCGCAGGGTGGCCTTTTCATGGCCGGGCCACAGCACCGGCACCTTGTACTCGGCAAGGGTGCGCAGGTCGGCATAGCCCGGGTGGTTCAGCACCACGTCGAACAGCACGCGGATGCCTTGCGCGTGGGCGGTGGCGATCATTTCGCGCAGTTCCTCGCGCGTGCCCATATTGGCGTCCATGGTGGTGTAGTCGAGCGCCCAGTAGCCGTGATACGCATAGTGCTTGAACGCCTGCTTGCCGCCGACCACCCAGCCGTGGATCTGCTCGTACGGCGCCGTGATCCACAGCGCATTGATACCAAGCTCCTTGAAGTACCCGGCCTTCAATTTTTCCGTGATGCCTGCGATATCACCGCCATGAAAGCTGCCGATATCGCCGCCCTCCGGGTCGGCAGCGCGGCCATAACTGTGGTCGTTGCCCGGGTTGCCATTGGCGAAACGGTCGGTCACCGCAAAGTAGACGATGGGGTTGTCCGCGAAACTTGCGGCTTGAGCGGACACCCCCAGCATCAGTGCGGCCAGCGTGGTCAGGGCGCGGCGCATGTCAGCCTTTCACGCCGCCAGCCGTCAGGCCGGAAATCATCCACTTCTGCGCCAGCAGGAACACGGCCGTGATCGGCAGGCCGGACAAGATGGCCGCCGCGGCAAAGTCGCCCCACAGGTATTTTTGCTCGTACAGGAACAGCTTGGAGCCGACCGCCAGGGTCAGGTTGTTCTGTTCGTGCAGCAGCACGGAGGCGATCGGGTATTCGATGATGGCGCCGATAAACGACAGCAAAAACACCACCATCAGGATCGGCACCGTCATCGGCAGCAGCACGTAGACAAAGGCCTGCCACTGCGAAGCGCCGTCGACCTTGGCCGCTTCCTCGATCTCGATCGGAATGGTTTGATAGTATCCCTTGATGGTCCAGATATGCATGGCGATGCCGCCCGTGTAAGCCAGCACCAGGCTGCCGTGGTGGTCGATGCCCAGCCATGGCACGTAGCTGCCCAGCAGGTCAAAAATGGCGTAGATGGCCACCAGCGCCAGCACGGCGGGGAACATCTGCAGCAGCAGCAGGGCCGACAGGGTCTGCGACTTGAAGCGGAACTGCATGCGCGCGAACGCATAGGCGCAGGTGGTCGACAGCAGCACGGTGAGGGTGGCGCTCATGGTGGCCACCTTGATCGAATTCCACAGCCACAGCAGCACCGGGAAGTCGGGTTCGACCAGGGTGCCGTTGGGCGCCTGGTAGGACATGCCCAGCGCCAGGCGCCAGTGCTCGAAGCTGATCTCGGGCGGTATCAGGCTGCCAGAGGCGAAATTGCCGGGCCTGAGCGAAATCGACAAGATCATCAGGAAGGGAAACATCACCAGCGCGATCAGCGCGATGACGGCGACGTGGGCCGCGACGATGCGCCAGCGGTTGGAACGGTCGACAACGATAGCCATGGAGTGCCCCTTATGCTTTGTTCATGCGCGTCAGACGCATGTTGACCAGCGAAATCGCGGCCACGAGGAAGAAGATCAGGGTCGAGATGGCGGCGGCCAGGCCAAAGTTCTGACCCGAATCCTCGAACGCGATGCGGTAGGTGTACGACACCAGCAGGTCGGTGGTGCCCGCCGGCAGGGTGGTATCGAGGAAGTCCGGCCGCCCGCCCGTCAAGAGGCTGATCAGGACGAAATTATTGAAATTGAAGCCCAGGCTGGCCACCATCAGCGGCGTCAATGGCTTGATGATCAGCGGCAGGGTGATCTTGAAAAAATTCGTCAGCGGCCCCGCGCCGGCCAGGGCCGACGCCTCGTACAGGTCGGACGGAATCGCCTTGATCAGGCCCATGCACACCACCATCATGTAGGGGTAGCCGAGCCAGGTATTGACGATCAAAATCATGGCCTTGGCCAGAGTGGTGTCGGAGAACCAGGCCGGCTTGATGCCGAACAGGGCGTCGAGCACCAGGTTGATCTCGCCGAAGTTATTGTTGAACAGGCCCTTGAACACCAGGATGGAAATAAAGCCGGGCACGGCGTACGGCAGGAACAGCAGGGTGCGGTACAGGCCGCGGAAGCGCAGCGCGTCCCAGTTCAAGAGCACGGCCAGCACCATGCCCAGACCGGTGGTGGTTGCCACGCTGATCAGGGCGAACACGATGGTCCACACGAAAATGCGCAGGAAGGGGCCGCGAAACGCTTCGTCCGAGAAGATCTTGACGAAGTTGGCGAAGCCCACATTGACCTTGAAGCCTGGTTCGAGCTTCGTGCCATCAGCCATTTCATAGAAACCCGTCTTGAAATTGGCTTGCACGATTTCGCCGGTGGCGACTTTTTTCAGGGTCTTGTCGGGCAGCTGCTTGTACACGTGCGCGACCGGGCCGAACTCGCGCAGGCCCACCATGCGCAGCTCGATTTTATTCGGTAGCACGAGTGTCAGCAGCTTCAGATCCTTTTGCAGCGCGATGATGTCCTTGATGCCCAGCGGCTCGGTCAGCACGGGCGCTTGCACCGGGTCGATGGGGGCCACGTCCACGTTCAACGGCACCGCGCGTTTCAGCGCCAGCGGGGCGGTGACCAGCACCTCGCCGGTGTCCGGGCTTTCCAGGCGCAAGCGGTATTGATTGTCATCGCGGTGCACCGTCATCGCATAACCGGCGCTTTCCACGCGCTGGGTTTCATCGAGCAGGTATTGCGTGGCACGCTCGTAGGTGAGCAGGTTGCGCGAACTGAAATTGGTAAAGCCGATCGACACCGTGTACACCAGCGGCAGCAGCACGAAGACGATGACCGCCGTAATGCCGGGGAACAGATAGCGGTAGGCATAGGCGCGCGGCGACGTGAAGACAAACGTCGTCAGGGTCAGCAGGCCAAGGAAGACGGCGGCCAGCATGGTCTGGCCGGAAATATACAACAGGAACAGCAGGTACAGACCCAGCGCCATGCTGATGGTCAGTACCGTAGGGCCGATAAACTTGCGCACGATGGGATACCTGTGAAGATGGAGCTGTTTGCGTCGAGCATGGACGCAACGGAGAGCTGGGGTCAGACCCGACGGGTCTGACCCCGGATTTCTGCTGATGGTCGAAAATTAAATTTCGCTCAACCGACGTTTATCAATTCGCCGTCGTAATCCGCTTCGCCGCCGCATCCAGCCCTTCCTTGGTCGACTGGCGGCCCTGCGTGATGTTTTCCAGCGCCGATTGCATCGACGACCAGAAGCGGCCCATTTCCGGGTTGTTCGGCATCGGGCGGCCCGCCTGGGCGCTTTCCATGGTGGCCTGGATGTTCGGATTCGACTTCAGTTCCGCGAACAGCGCCTTGTTGGCGGGCGTGCCCAGCGGGACGTCGGCGTTGATGGTTTTCAGGCCGTTGATCTGCAACAGTTGGTTTTCCAGGAATTCGACGGCCAGGTCCTTGTTCGGGCTGGCTTTCGAGATCATCGCGCCGAGCACGCCGACGAACGGGGTGGCGGTCTTGCCGGCCACGGTAGGAATCGTCGCCACGCCGAAATTGATCTTCGACTTGCGCGCATTGTCCCACGACCAGGGGCCGTTGATCATCATGGCGATCTTGCCCTGGTTGAAGCCCGCTTCCATTTCGGCGTAGCCGGCGCCCTTGGCCATCGCGCCGCTGTTGATCAGGTTCATGACGGCATTCACGCCCGCCACCGAACCGGCATTGTTCACGCCCGTTTTCGACGCATCGTAGCGGCCATCGGCCTTGACTTCAAACGGGAAGCCGCCACCGGCGCCCAGCAGCGGCCAGGTGAAATAGGTATTCGTGTAGTCCCACAGGATGGCTTTCTTGCCCTGCGCGGACAATTTCTTGTCCAGCGCGGCGATTTCTTCAAACGTTTTCGGCGGGGTCGCTACCAGGTCCTTGTTGTAGACCAGGGCCACCGCTTCGATCGACATCGGGTAGCCCCAGGTCTTGCCGCCGACCGTAAAGGCGTTCCAGGCCAACGGCAGGATAGCGGCGCGCGCGTCCTTGCCTGGCGTGACCGGCTGCAGCAGGCCGGCGTCAATCCAGCCGCCCAGGCGGTCATGCGGCCAGATCCAGATATCCGGGCCCTTGCCGGCGGCGGCCGCCTGCTGGAATTTGTTCGGCGCATCTTCCGGATGCTCGACCACGACTTTTACGCCGGTCTTTTTGGTGAATTCTTCGCCGACCTTGGCCAGGCCTTTGTAGCCCTTGTCGCCATTGATCCAGATCAGCAGGGTGCCTGCTTCGGCCGCGTGGGCCATGGTGACGGTGGCCAGGTTGCCGATGCCGGCCAGCGCGGCGGCGAGCAGGGTGGTTTTGATCAGGCTGCGTTTGGTGTTCTGTAAGGACATGTCGATCTCCAGTGCTGTTTTTATGGTGTGTCAAGTTACATCAAGGCTGAAATAAAACCGGCCAGGCGGCGCCCACGGTGCCTGGCCCGAAAAGAGATATCAGGTACGCGTCTGGCCGTGTTCGTCGAACACGTGCACGCGCGAGGCGGCCACCTGCAGCGCCACCTGCTGGCCGATGGCCCAGTCGGTTTCGGCGTCGGCGCGCACCACCAGCGGCTCGTCGGCGCCCGCCACCATCACGTACAGATAGCTGATGTCGCCCAGTTTTTCCACCGCCTGCACGGTTGCCGTGATGGCCGAGGCCACCGTGCCCGGCGCGCAGGCCTGCACGTGTTCGGGACGCGCGCCGACCGTCACCGCCGCGCCGTTCGGCAGCGGCTGCGCCAGGTTCGCCCGCAGCAGGCCGCCGGCCGTGGTGGCAATCGTCGCCACGCCGTCGGCGTAGCTCTGGATTTTGCCCTTGAGGAAATTCATGCGCGGCGAACCGAGGAAGCCGGCCACGAACAGGTTGGCGGGGTGGTGATACAGGGCCAAAGGCGCGCCCACCTGTTCGATGCGGCCCGCGTTGAGCACCACGATGCGGTCGGCCAGCGTCATCGCCTCGACCTGGTCGTGGGTGACGTAGATCATCGTCGAGCGCAGTTCGCGGTGCAGATTCGCCAGTTCGATGCGCATCTGCACGCGCAGCGAGGCGTCCAGGTTGGACAGCGGTTCGTCGAACAGGAACACGTCGGGTTTGCGCACGATGGCGCGGCCGATCGCCACGCGCTGGCGCTGGCCTCCGGAAAGATCTTTCGGTTTGCGTTCCAGCAGCGGCTCGATGCGCAGGATCTGCGCCGCGCGCTGCACGGCGTCGGCGATCTGCACCTTGTTCATGCCGGCCAGTTTCAGGCCGAAGGCCATGTTCTGCGCCACGCTCATGTGCGGGTACAGCGCATAGCTCTGGAACACCATGGCGATGCCGCGCTTGGCGGGCGGCACGTCGTTCATGCGTGTCTTGCCGATATACAGGTCGCCGCCGCTGATTTCTTCCAGCCCGCAGATACTGCGCAGCAGCGTCGATTTACCGCAACCGGACGGCCCCACGAAGACCATGAATTCGCCGTCGGCGATCTCCAGGTCGATGCCGTGCAAGGTCTGCACGTCGCCATAGGCTTTTTTCAAGCCCGTTAATTTCAGTCCAGCCATGTCGTCCTCACTATGTCAATCCGGCCCCGCTGAAACGCGGGGCTCATTATTGTAATTGCGGGCATTGCTGCCCTTGGGTACTTATGCCAGCTTGCCGAACCAGCCGCCGTGTGCCGGCAGGGTGATGCTGGCGCCTTGCGCGCCGCCCGCCAGACCGTGGCCGGCGAGCTCAGTCGCAGCGGCAGCGGCCGGCCAGTCGAACGTCACGGCCTCGGTGCCCAGGTTGAAGGCGGCCAGGATGGCGGGGTGGCCGTCCAGGTCGCGCCTGAAGGCCAGCACCGGCTCCGGCGCGTCGAAGAATGAGATTTCGCCGCGCAGCAGCTGCGGCTGGGTGCGGCGCCAGGCCAGGATCTGTCGTGCAAATTGCAGTGGCGACGCGGCGTCGCTTTCTTCCACATCGGCTGCGCGCGCCAGGTGTTCCGGCGGCACCGGCAGCCACGGTTTGGCCGTGCTGAAGCCGCCGTTGGCGGCATCGGCCACCCACGGAATCGGTGTGCGGCAGCCATCGCGGCCCTTGAACTGCGGCCAGAATGGAATGCCATACGGATCCTGCAGCGCCTCGAATGGAATGTCCGCTTCCGTCAGCGCCAGTTCGTCGCCCTGGTACAGGCAGGGCGTGCCTTTCAGCGCGGCCTGCACCGCCAGCACCACCTTGGCCAGCGATGGCGCGGAGTTGTTGCCGCCCCAGCGCGTCATCACGCGCACGCTGTCGTGGTTGCCCACCGACCAGGAGGCCCAGCCGTCGGTCACTTTCGCTTCGAATTCTTCCACCTGCTTGCGGATATGCGCGGCCGAAAATTCGGCCGTCAGCAAATTGAAGCTGTAGGCCATGTGCAGCTTGTCGCCGCCGGTGGTGTAGGCCGCCATGGTGGCCAGCGCATCGTCGTCGCCCACTTCGCCGATCGAGATGGCCTGGTATTCGTCGAGCACGGCGCGCACGCGCTGCAGGTAGGCGATGTTTTCCGGCTGGGTCTTGTCGTACACGTGGGACTGCATGCCGTAAGGGTTGATGGCCGAGACGCTGCTGGCGTCGCGCTGGACGGCTGGCGGATTATTGCGCAGCAGCTGGTCGTGGTAAGGGAAATTGCAGGAGTCGAAACGGAAGCCGTCGACGCCGCGCTCCAGCCAGAAGCGCAGGTTGTCCAGCTGCGCCTGCTGCACGGCCGGGTTATGGAAGTTCAGGTCGGGCTGGCTGGCCAGGAAGTCGTGCAGGAAATACTGGCCGCGGCGCGGCTCCCATTGCCAGGCCGAACCGCCAAACACGGACAGCCAGTTGTTCGGCGCCGTGCCATCGGCTTGCTGGTCGGCCCAGACATACCAGTCGGCCTTGGGATTGTCGCGGCTTTCACGGCTTTCGATGAACCAAGGGTGGTCGTCCGACGAGTGCGACAGCACCTGGTCGATCATCACTTTCAGGCCCAGTTCATGGGCGCGCGCCACCAGGCGGTCGAAGTCGGCCAAGGTACCGAACATCGGATCGACATCGCAGAAATCGGCCACATCGTAGCCGAAGTCCTTCATCGGCGAGGTAAAGAAGGGCGAGATCCAGACGATGTCGGCGCCCAGGGCGGCGATGTAATCGAGTTTGCTGGTAATGCCGGGCAGGTCGCCGATGCCGTCGCCATTGCTGTCGAGGAAGCTGCGTGGGTACACCTGGTAAATGACGGCGCTGCGCCACCAGTCGGCGGGCAGGTTGGCGAGATTGTTCTTGATGGTCGGCATGGATGATTTCTGAACGCTGGTTGGAAGGCGGCGTCTTATTATAAATTCAAAGCGCTTTGGGTATGAAATGAGTATAGTTCAAAGCGCTTTGAAAAGTAAAGCGATAGCGTGCCGAAGTGGTGAAATTTTAGTTATAGGGAATGCTTGGGAAAGGCCGGGGTCAGACCCGACGGGGGAATGCGTCCCAGTGGGACGCATTCCGATCACGAAGTGACTGACCCCAGATTTCCGCTGCGGACTACGGTAGGATCTTCAGCCTGCTAGCTGAGTACACGCCCAGCCGACTCCCCCGGCAGCAACTCGCAAGGCCACAACTCCTGCAAGTCGGTCGCCGGCGTGCCGTCGAGCAGGGCCAGCAGCATCTGGATCATCTTGGCGCCGGCGCCGCGCGGGTCGGGCTGGACCACGGTGGTGACGTTGTGGCCGGCCAGGGAATCTTCCATCACGCCCCATACAATCAGTGACATGTCGCTGCCGATGGCCACGCCGGCGTCCAGCAGGGCACGCACGGCGCCGACGCCCGACATATGGTTGTCGACGATGATGGCGGTGGGGCGCGGCGAGCGGGCCAGCAGGCGCTGCATGGCCTGGTAGCCGGCGCGGCGGTCGTGGGCGTTGTCGACCAGGTTGTCGGGATCGACCGCCAAGCCGCCGTCGCGCATCACATGTTGAAAGCTCTCCACCCGCTGGCGCACGAAGTTCAGGTCGGGCGTAGCGCTGATCAGGCCGATGCGCTGGTGGCCCAGCGACATCAGGCGTTCGACGGCCAGGCGCATGCCGGCCTCGTTGTCGTAGTCGAACCAGGCGTGCGGCTGGTTCAGCTGGGTGCGGCCGTGGGCCACGAACGGCATGTTCTGCTGCGCCAGGTAGGCGATGCGCTCGTCGAAAGGCTTGGTGCGCCCGACGATCAGGCCGTCGATGCGGCGGCCCTTGACCATCCGTTCATAGGTATGGAATTCGTTGGTGGCCGAGGCGGGCGAGATCATCATGTCCATCTGCTGCGCTTCCAGCGCTTCCGACATGCCGCCGACGATATCGATGAACATCGGGTCGGCCAGGTCGTTCGGCAGCAGCGGATAGATGATGCCGACGATATTGGTGCGGCCCACGGCCAGGCTGCGCGCCATCGGATTGGGCCGGTAGCCGGCCGCCTGCGCGGCGGCCAGCACCCGTTCGCGCGTGCGTTCACTCACTTCCGGATAGCCATTCAAGGCGCGGCTGACGGTGGTTTCGGATATTCCTAGCGTTTTGGCGAGATTTTTGAGGTTCATGGATGCTGCGTCAGGGGTGAATGCCGCGGCCGGTGGCCGGCGCGGTGGAATGGCAGGTAGTTTATCTGATAATGGCGCGCGTGATCAGGGAACCGTTGCAGGGGCGGGCGCAAAAAAAAAGACGCGGGCCAACCCGAGGGCGCCCGCGCAAAAAGAGGATTGCTGAATCACTACAATGAAACTGCCGGCCATGGCATGCAGCGGTGCGATGGTGGTTCCGGTATTGCTTGCCCCAAAACTGCGGGCGGTGTTGCTGCCAGCGGCCGGTTGATGAAAAACCGGCCAGTGTTCTGACTTTAAAGAACGACTGACAAAACGTTCAGGGCAAGGCGCAAGGGCGCAGACAGTACGCTAGTACGGCAAGGCCTTGCAACGCCGCCATGGACGTTTTTCAGTGTTCTTACCACCAGGATTCGACCTGGAAACCCATGGAGCTGCCATTGGTCTTGCCGCCAAACACGCCGGTCGAGGACAGCGCGGACTCGGCCACGGCCGCCGACTGGGCCGCCTTGTTCCATTTGGCATAGGTATAGAAGGCGCGCAGCACCGGGCGCGACCAGAAGCTGTTGCCGGCCGACAGTTGCGGCGCGATGGTCAGCTTGGTGAGATTGCGCGTCTTGTCGCCTTCCGGCTTGACGATGTCGTGGCCCAGTTCCACCGCCAGGCTGTAGTTGTCGCTGAAGTGGTAGATCGGCCGCGCGCCGAGCGAGGTCCATTTGCTGCTGACGCCGGCCGTTTCCTTGTCTTCGTAGACAAAGGTGGCCATGCCGGACCAGGCGCCTTTCGGCTGCACCATCAGTTGCTCGGTCAGGCGTACGACCTTGTCGTCGCGGTCGGCCGAGAGGGTGGCGCCGCCCGTGTTGGCGCCGCTGCCCTTGCCGTACTGCAGCGCCACCTTGTTGTAGCCGCCCAGCAGATTGCCCTGCGTGTGCATCAGGGTCAGCAGATGGCCGCTGGCCACTGGCGCGGCGCCATCGGCGTTGCGCTTCTGGTTGAATTGCGCGCCGACCGTCAGCTCGCCGTCCGGATTGACCTTGATGCCGGAAAAGCGCAGGTCGTGCGAGAACACCATGCGCTTGCTGTCGGTGTCGTCGGCGGTGCGCACGATGGCGTAGGCCAGCTTGGCCGCGCCCAGGTCGATGTTTTCCAGGCCTGCGCCGGGGCCGCTGTTATTCCAGAAGTAGTAATCGGTGATATGCACGTCCTGGCGCTCGTAGTAGCGCTTGCCGACCCAGGCGCGCGCTTCGGCGAAGGCGCCGGTGCCGATCTTGTCGGCCACCACGTTCAGTTCGCGCCAGGCCGGGTCCGATTGTTCCCAGTCGAAGTTCTGGTTGACGGAAAACGCCACCAGGGTATTGATGCGGAAGGTGGTGCCGTTGGCGGCCTTGAAGGCTTCGCCGCCGAATTTCAATTCGCCGTAGGTTTCGCATTCATTTCCCAGGCGGTATTTCGACGAGGCGCCGGCCAGGCCGAAGCATGATTCCTTGCCGCCTTCGCTGCTGGTGCCGAAGCCAGAGCGGAAGTAGCCGCCGAAATCGATCGGCAATGCGGCCTGGGCAGCGGAGGCGCTCAAGGCCAGAGCGACGGCGGCCGGCAAGGTTTTCAAGAAATGCTTGTTCATCGTATCTCCAGTATTTTTATAGGGGCAGGGACGACACCGTTCATTGCGTAAATCGGTATGTCCAAAGCGCTTTAGTTATGTTTCAAAGCGCTTTGGAGTATAGTTCAAAGCGCTTTGATAAGTAAACTCGTTTTGCCCTGGAGATTTTTTCAGGTGTTGCGAAGAAACGTCAGCGCGCGGTGGCAGGTGCGCCGGCGCCCTGGCGCAAGAAGGCCAGGATCAACAGCGCCGAGGCTGTGCTGATGGCCGCCAGCACCTGCAGCAACTGGCGAAACGCTACGCCGTAAGCCTGCGCCAGTTCCTGCGCGCTGGCATGCGGCAGCAGCGCGCCGGCCTGGCGCAGTTCGCCGATCGCCAGCAGCGGCGCGGCCAGGGCCGCGTCCTGCGCAGCTACGCCGGGCAGCGCGCGCAGCGCCGTCACCGTTAACGTTGCCAGCAGCGCGGCGACGATGGCCAGCGCGATGCCTTCGCCTGCCACGCGCGTGGTATTGAAGATGCCGGCCGCCATGCCGGCCCGTTCCACCGGCACCACGCTGACGGCCAGCCCATCCATCAGGCCCCAGGGCAGGCTGATGCCGGCGCCGATCAGCAGCAACGGGCCGAGCAGGGTGGTGGCGGGCAGGCCCGGCGCGCAGTGGGACAGCCACAGCAGGCCAGCGCTGGTGATCAAGAGGCCGGCGCCGCAGATATGGGCGGGCGCCAGGCGTTGCGCGGCCAGGCCGGCCAGCATCGGCAGCACCAGCATCGGCGCCGACAGGGCCAGCATCATGGCGCCGGCCTTGGTCGCGCTGTAGCCCTCGATGCCGATCAGGCGCGCCGGCAGCAGCACCAGCAGAACGACAAAGGAAAACGCCGGCGCGGCCGCCAGCAGCTGCACGCCGGCAAACGCGGGCAGGCGGAACAGCGACAGGTCCAGCATCGGCCGCGGCTGGCGTTTTTCGACCGCGACAAACGCGGCCAGCAGCAGCGCAGCGCCGCCGAACAAGGCGCAAGTGGACAGGCTGCTCCAGCCGCTGTGCGGCGCCTGCAGCAAGCCGTACGTCAGCAGCGACAGGGCGCCCGTAAAAGTCAGCGCGCCGGCAATATCGAGTCCGGCCGCTTGGTGGTCGCGCGATTCGCGCAGGGTGCGCGCCGCCAGAAGCAACGCCGCCAGGCCCACCAGCGCCGTGGCCACGAACAGGCTGCGCCAGCCGAGCGAGGCGACCAGGCTCCCGGCGACGATGGGGCCGAAGGCCAGGCCGGTGCCGAACGCCGTGCCGATCAGGCTGAAGGCGCGCGCTCTGGCCGCGCCGTCGAATTCCTGGGCCAGTGCCGCCAGCCCGCTGGACAGGGCCAGCGCGCAACCGAGGCCCTGCACCGCGCGCAGCAAGCCCAGCGCGGCGATGGTGGGCGCACACGCCAGCGCCAGCGCGGCGGCGGTAAAAACACCCAGACCCAACAGGAACAGGCGCTTGCGGCCATAGCGGTCGGCCAGGGCGCCGGCCGCCATCAGGCAGCCGCCAAAGCTGAGCATGAAGGCATTGCTGATCCAGGCCAGCGCCAGCGGGCTGCCGTGCAGATCAAGCGCAATCGCCGGGATGGCAATCGCGGGGCCGGTAAAACTGAGCGGCATGCACAGCGCGGCCAGGCAGACGGCGGCCAGCACCAGCAGGCGGCGAATTTTGGGAGAAGCAGAGGTCATGGATATCGTCCGGTAAGAGGAAGATTCCATGATAGGATGGCTTTAATCTGAGAAAAAGTAGCTGTAAATCCACTCATAACGGACAAAAACGCTCTAATCATGGTAATCGATCAGCTCAACGGCATTGCCGCCTTCGTGCAGGCGGCGCAAACCTGCAGCTTTGTGGCGGCCGGGCGCCAGCTTGGCGTATCGGCCTCGGCGGTGGGCAAGAGCGTGGCGCGGCTGGAAGAAAAGCTGGGCGTGCGCTTGCTGAACCGCAGCACGCGCCGCATCAGCCTCAGCAATGAGGGAGCGCTGTTCTACGAGCGCTGCCTGCGCATCCTGGCCGATATCGACGATGCGCAGGCGGAACTGTCGCACCTGGCCGAGGCGCCGCGCGGCAAGCTGAAAGTCAGCCTGCCGGTGATCGGCTACCGCATCATCCTGCCGCTGCTGGCCGAATTTACGCGCCAGTATCCCGAGATCGAGCTCGACCTCGATTTCAACGACCGCCTGGTCGACGTGGTGGCCGAGGGCGTCGATGTGGCCGTGCGCAGCGGTACCCTGACCGATTCGCGGCTGATGGCGCGCGAGCTGGGGCCGTTTGCGTTTTCCATCGTCGGCTCGCCCGCCTATTTTGCCCGCCATGGCGTGCCGGCCACGCCGCAGGCGCTGGAATCGGCATCGCATGCCTGCGTGCGCTACAAATTTCCCAGCACCGGCAAACTGCAGGAGTGGGCGCTGCGGCAGGGCGATGCCGGCAACGCGGGCGCGCCGGAGTTGCGCCTGCGTACCGCGCTCACCTGCAACAATATCGAAGCGCTGATCGGCGCGGCCAGCCAGGGCGTCGGCCTGGCCTATCTGCCAGACTTTATCGTGGCGGACGCCGTCGCGCGCGGCGAGCTGCAGCCGGTATTGCAGCCATATCTGCTAACGTCGAGCAAGTTCTGGGTATTGTGGCCATCGAGCCGCCACCTGTCGCCCAAGTTGCGGGTGTTTGTCAACTTCCTGTGCGCTCATTTGCATTTCTCCGCCAGCCCCTGAGGCTGCATCTCGACAGCACGCAAGCGTGTCTGCTCGAAGTTGTTAAATTTTCTATGTAACAACACTTATTGTCAGTCTTTCATAAATATTTTTGCTGCACCGCAACACCCGGAAGCCGCATGGGCACGACTTATGGCCTTTCTGAATGTCACATATACGTTAACTAAATTGCCATGTGGAATTTATTTATGTTAATTTAATATCTCATTTTGCAACATTGTTCCGCTGGAATAATGCGGCGTACAAGCCGAGCGATGTTTGATCCCAGGGGCGCAGGTCTGCTCCGCCATACAGGAGTGCACATGAAATCTGTCAACGTCAAAGCCCCCGCCGCAAGTTCGATGCCTGCCCGCAAGACCGGTTTGCTGCTCGGCGGTGGCGCCCCCAATTCCACCCTGATCGCCGGTGCGCTGGCCGCCTTTGTCGACGATGGCCTGGAGTTCGACGTGATTTCGGCCTCCGGTGCGGGCGTGTTGATGGGCTTGCTGTACACCACGCCGCACGAGGCCACGCCGCGCCAGGCGCTGCAAAGCTGGGCCGATACGGGCGTGGCCGACAGCATCTACAAGATGATCCCGATTAACTACAAGATTTTCCAGAAGCCGGGCATGCAGGCCAGCACCTTCCGCGACGCGTTCCAGCCTCCAGGCAGCAACCCCTTCGTGCAGGCTTTCAAGCAAACGTTTGCGGGTGCGCCGACGGCCTGGTCGGACTGGGGCAAGCTGATGCTGTCGTCGCTGTCGCCGTCGGACCTGTCGTCGAAAAGCCTGGGCCTGTGCGCGCATTTGCCGTTCCTGGAAAAGGCGGTGGATTTTTCGGGCGTGAAAACCATGCGCCCACAGTTCTACATCAACGCCTACAACCTGACCGAACACCGCATGCAGAACTGGGGCAAGCATGAAATCGGCCCCGAGCACGTGCGCGCGGCGCTGTCGTTTCCTTTCCTGTACGCGCCGACCAATATCGCCGGCAGCGACTATATCGAAGGCGCGGCGCTCGACACGCTCAATTTCGACCCGTTTATCGAAGGCAAAGGCGAACACCACGACGCCGATACCTTGGTCATCCTCGATATCCTCGGCGATGAACGGCTGTTGCGCAAGCCGCGCAACCTGTATGACGCCTGGGTGCGATCCATCATCACGCCGCTGGTGAAAATTTCCAAAACCGAGCTGCGCCTGTTCGAGCTCGAGCACAACACGGACGCGCGCACGGGCCAGCCCAAGCGCCGCCTGCTCAAGCTCGACCTGATGGGAGGTATTCCGGAACAGCACTGGCCCGATACGCTGGACTGGTCCAGTTCGAACATGCAATTGCTGTTCGACGTGGGCTACAAGGCGGGCGCCGCCTTCTGCCGCGAACATGGCGACCTGCTGCGCCGCACAGCCGAAGATTCGGCGCTGGCGGCATGATGCATTCATTGCCACTTAGTCACTTTACGTAGTTACTTCATTTACCTAGTTCTGCTTCACTGATGAGCACACCATGAATATCACCAAGCAATTAATACTGACTTTATCCATCGCCTTGCTGGCCCTGCTGTTGCTGGGCGCCGGCGGCGCCATCCAGCTCAAGCGCTCCCAGGAACGTTTCGATACGGTCCAGAACCGCATCATTCCCAGCATCCAGGGCTTGAATGCGGCCAAGGCCGCCCTGACCGACTCGCGCCTGGCCGGCTACCGCCTGTCGGTGTTCTCGAACCTGGCCGACAAGACCGCGCTGGACAAGGCGCTGGCCGCCGCCAACAAGGATTTTGACGACCTGGTCGCCAAATACCGCGCCGAACGCATCTACGATGAAACCGACCGCAAGATGCTCGACGCCGACCAGGCCGCAATGGAGGCGTACCGCCGCGCGCTGGTGCCTTTCTTTGCCGCCGCGTATGCGGACGATATCGAGGGCGTGCGCGCGACCTTGCTCGCCGGCACGCCGCTGGCCCTGACGGCGGCCGCCGCGAAGAAAAGCCTGGATGATCATATTGCCTACAACAACAAACTGGTGTCGGACGTCAAGGCCGAAAGCCTGGCCGCCTACGATACCTCCCTGTACACCATGCTGGCCGTGCTGGGCGTGGCGATGCTGCTGACCGGCAGCCTGGCCTGGCATATCTACCGCACCATCAGCGGCGGCCTGGGCAATATCCAGAGCACGCTCGAACGCGTCAGCTCGACCCTGGACCTGTCGTCGGCCATGCCGGTCGAGCGCATGGATGAAGTGGGCCGCACGGCGACCGCCTTCAACCAGTTCCTCGAACGCATCGTCGAAGTGATCGCCACCGTGCGCACCTCGGCCGATACGGTCAGCGTGGCCGCCGGCCAGATCACGGCCGGCAATGCCGACCTGTCGGTACGTACCGAGCAGCAGGCATCGTCGCTGGAAGAAACCGCGTCCAGCCTGGAAGAGCTGACCTCGGCGGTACGCCAGAACACCGACAATGCGCGCCAGGCCAATACCCTGGCCGTGTCGGCCTCGGAAGTGGCCAGCAAGGGCGGCGCCGTGGTGGCGCAGGTGGTCGGCACGATGGGCTCGATCAATGCGTCGGCCAAGAAGATCGCCGACATCATCGGCGTGATCGACGGCATCGCTTTCCAGACCAATATCCTGGCGCTGAACGCGGCGGTCGAAGCGGCGCGTGCCGGCGAACAGGGCCGTGGCTTTGCCGTGGTCGCCACCGAAGTGCGCAACCTGGCGCAGCGCAGCGCGGCGGCGGCCAAGGAAATCAAGGGCCTGATCGAGGATTCGGTCGAGAAGGTCAACACCGGTAGCGCGCTGGTCGACCAGGCCGGCGCCACGATGGAAGAGATCGTCATCAGCATCCGCCGCGTGACCGATATCATGGGCGAGATCGCCAACGCCAGCCACGAGCAGAGCGCCGGCATCGAGCAGGTCAACCAGGCCATCTCGCAGATGGACCAGGTCACCCAGCAGAACGCCTCGCTGGTGGAAGAGGCCGCTGCCGCTGCCGCCTCGCTGCAGGACCGCGCCGTGGAACTGGTCGACGTGGTGGCCGTGTTCCGCCTGCGCGGCGAAGCCGGTGGCCGCAAGCTGAGCGTGGCGGGTGGGCTGCCGGCGCAAAAGGCGCCACGCCGTCCATCGGAGCCCGCGCAGCGCCTGCTGGCGTAAAACTTTGCCTGTAGTCAATTCGCACCAAATCGTGTCAAATTAACGTGCTGTTGCTGCCCCGATGGAATACAATTCCTCGTGGCAGCAGCTTGCCTGGTCTCGCCAGGCAGGGCGTCACGCTTGATGACCACGAAAGATGTTTGATGATGAATTTGCAGTACCGCCTGCCACTGGCGCCCCGCGCCTGCCTGCTTGCCCTCTCCCTGACCTTTGCCTTGCCCTTGTCGTGCCTGGCCGCGCCGTCGTCCAGCGTGGTGCTAGAAGAACTCACCAGTACCGAATTGCGCGATCGCATCCATCAAGGCGCCACCACGGTGCTGATTCCGATCGGCGGCGTCGAACAGAGCGGCCCGTATATCGCGCTGGGCAAGCACAATGTGCGGGCCGGCATGCTGGCGCGCCAGATCGCGCAAAAGCTGGGCAATACCATTGTCGCGCCGGTCGTGTCCTACGTGCCGGAAGGCAGCATTTCCCCGCCGGCCGGCCATATGCGCCAGGCGGGTACCATCTCGATACCGGCGGCCGCCTTTGAAGCCGTGCTCGAAGGCGCGGCCGCCAGCCTGCGCCAGCATGGCTTTCGCGACATTATCTTTATCGGCGACCATGGCGGCTACCAGAAGAACGAACAGAATGTCGCCGCCAAACTGAACCGCGCCTGGAGCAAGGGCGGCAACCGTGGGCCAAACGCGGACGCGCGCGCCTGGGCCTTGCTCGACTACTACGATATTACCCAGACCAAATATATCGCCGAGCTGCAGAAGCGCGGTTTCAGCGCGGCCGAGATCGGCCTGCATGCGGGCCTGGCAGACGCGGCGCTGATGCTGGCGACCGACCCGGCCATGGTGCGCAGCGAGGCCATGGCCCATGGCGCCAAGCCTGGCGTGGCCGACGGCGTGCGCGGCGACGCCACGCGGGCCACGGCCGAACTGGGCCAGATCGGCATCAGGCTGCAGGTCGATACCTCGGTGGCGGCCATCAAGCAATTGCTGCAGCACAAATAACTATTTCCACCCGGACGCCAGCGGGCGTCCGGCATTTGCAACGAAAACACGCGAACCGACATGAAAATACTCCAACGACGCACCATCGTCACCGTTTCCGCCCTGGCCGCCGCACTGGCCGGCCTGGGCGTGGCCAGCCAGGTCATCGGCGCGGCGGTCCCGGCCCCGGCCGCGCCTGCTGGCGCGCCCGCTTACTCTCCGCTGCCCGGCATGCCGCCGCTGGTCGATCCGAAAAACGTCTACGGCAGCATCGGCCCGTCCAACATGAGCGCCGTGGTGAAGGACCATTTGCCGCGCGTCTACGTGCCCAACCTGCGCTCGAACGATGTGTACGTGATCGATCAGGAAAGCCTGAAAGTGGTCGACAAGTTCAAGGTCGGCCTGGGCCCGCAGCACGTGGTGCCGTCGTGGGACTTGCGCACCCTGTGGGTGGCCAACAATGCCGAGCGCACCGACAAGGGCAGCCTGACGCCGATCGATCCGTTGACGGGCAAGCACGGCAAGGAAGTGGCGGTTGATGATCCCTACAATATGTACTACACGCCGGACGGCAAGTCGGCCATCGTGGTGGCCGAAGCGCGCCACCGCCTGGACTTCAGGGATCCGAAGACCATGGCGGTGCAGTATTCGATCGACACGCCGCAGTGCGGCGGCATCAACCATGCCGACTTTTCGAACGACGGCCGCTACGCCATGTTTACCTGCGAGTTCGACGGCACCATCGCCAAGATCGACCTGGTGAACCGCAAGGTCGATGGCTACCTGAAGCTGCAGATGCCGGCCAAGCGCTTTGCCGAGTCCGGCCCGGTGGGTGGCCCGGCCAATGAAATCTGCAGCGTCAAGAAGGGCATGCCGCAGGACATACGCATTTCGCCTGACGGCAAGAAGTTCTTTATCGCCGACATGGACGCCGACGGCGTGCACATCGTCGATGGCGCCACCCTGAAGGAAATCGGCTTTATCCAGACCGGCGTTGGCGCGCACGGCCTGTACCCCAGCCGCGATGGTAAAAGGTTGTACGTGGCCAACCGCGGCACGCACCGCATCCATGGCAAGCGCAATGGCAAGGGCAGCGTCAGCGTGATCGATTTCGCCACCGAAAAAGTGGTGACGCAGTGGGTGATCCCGGGCGGCGGCAGCCCGGACATGGGCAATGTCTCGGCCGACGGCAAATACCTGTGGCTGTCCGGCCGTTTCGACGATGTGGTGTATCGCATCAATACCACCAGCGGCGAGGTATCGAAAGTGAAAGTGGGCCAGGAGCCGCATGGCCTGACCGTGTGGCCGCAGCCGGGCCGCTATTCGCTGGGCCATACGGGCAATCTGCGTTAAGGATGGCATGAAACAAGGCAGTACCCTGTATGCTGACGGCGCCGGCCGTTATGCCTATGTGCACGCGGGCTTTTCCTGGCCCGCGTTTTTCCTCGGCCCCCTGTGGGCGATCGCCAAGCGGCGCTGGTGGTGGCTGCTGCCAATGCTGTGCCTGGACGTTATGCTGTCGGCCTGCGCCGAGCTGGCTGACATCCAGGGCAGGGAGGCGGCGCTGCTGCTGGCCAGCAGCGCGCAACTGTCCTACCTGCTGCTGCGCGGCTGGTATGGCAACCGCTGGCTGGAAGCGTCACTGATGCGCCAGGGCTACGTTCGCGTCGCCTGAGCTATTTCTGCCCGCCCTGCACAATTTTTTCTCTCTCATGTTGCGCTGCACCAAAGATGCGCCGTCCTGGCAAAGTTCTTTGCGCAGCCCTGTGCATCTTTGATCCAGATCATCCTTCGCCAGTGGTGCTCACGTAGCCTTGGGGCTCGCGTTGCCAAGCAGCTGTCCTCCAACAGCAGTCCTGTTTCTCGCGTATTGCCTGATGCCACTTTGGCATCTCAACCCCATGTCCACGTAAAGGAAACTCCATGTATCCATACTCGCGTAATGTCACCCCAGCCGCCAAAAACCACCTGGAAGCCCAATTGTCGTTCTTTAACGGCATCTCGAAATCGCTGTTCCAATCGGTGCAGCAAATCAGCGACCTGCATGTGCAACTGGCGCAAAGCTTGCTGCAAGAAGCCACCATTGCCACGCATAACCTGATCACGGTCGAACGTCCGGAAGATGCGTTTCGCGTGGCAGCCGCCTCCGGCCAGCCGGCCGTCGAACAGCTGCGTGTGTATCAGCAACAACTGTCGCGCGTGGCTGCCGACGCCCAGGTGGAACTGGCCAATGTGGCCGAGCAGCATGTGTCCGAAACCAGCCGCACCGCCAAGGCGCTGGCTGAGGAAGTAGCCCGTACGGCGTCGGAAGAAACAGAAAAAAACCTGCGCAAGCAGCAGGAAACCATGCAGCGCATCGCCGAGCCTTTCCAGGGCTTCCAGAATGGCAACGGTCGTGAGCAGCGCGGCGCCCAGGGCCATGACGGTCAAAACCTGCAAAGCGGTGGCCAGGGCAGTGCTCAGGGCGGCGCCCAGTCGGCCAGCGAAGGTACGCAGGCTTCGGCCAGCCATGCTGCGGGCAGCCAAAGCAAGACCAGCAGCCGCAAGGAGTAAGTTGCCTGGCATCGGCCTGGCCGGCTTGCATTGCCTGCACGGGGGCCGAGACCCGGGCAGGCAGTACCATTCTGAACCTTGGCTGATGTGCTAGTTTTTTTACGCCCGTCCTTTACCGGACGGGCGTTTTTGTTTCCGGTCCGCTATTGGCGTCGATAAAGGCGCTGACGTGGTCCAGGGTAGGCGCCAGCATGCGCAGGGGGCTGGCCAGCGAGGCGACCAGCGTGGCGTGGCTGACGCCATCGAGATACTGTTCCGTCACGGGCCGGCCTTGCGCGCGCAGGGCTGCCGCCAGGCCACCGGTATTGCGCTGCGGATCGACCAGCTTGTCGTGGCCGGGCTTGGGCGCGATCAGGAGCGCCGGCGGCGCCGCCGCCGTCACATGGTTGATTGGCTGCGAGGAAACCGGGGTGTCGGGGAAGAAAAACACGGGCTTGGCGTCCGGGTTTTCGATCGGCAAAAAGTCATACGGGCCGGCCAGGCCGATCCAGCCGCGCAAGTCTTGCGGACGCATGCCGTGGCGGGCCAGCAGGCTCGTATCGAGCGCCACCATGGCCGCGTTATAGGCGCCCGCGCTATGGCCCATCACGAACAGGCGCGCCGGATCGCCGCCGTAACGGCGCACTTCGAGCGCCGTCCAGGCCACGGCGCGCGCCGCGTCCTGCAATATTTCCGGGTAATGCACTTGCGGGTACAAACGGTAGTCGGCGATCACGGCCACATAGCCGCGCGAAGCCAGCGCATGGCCGACAAAGGCATAGTCGGCCCGCTCGCCCGTGCTCCAGTTGCCGCCATAAAAAAACACCACCACCGGTGACAGGCCCGCATGGCTTTTCGGCGCATACACATCGAGTTTTTGCCGCGGCAATGGTCCATATGGAAGATCGGGCGTGACGCTCGATGCGCTGCTTGAAGACAGCGCGTTGATGGCGTTCAAAGGCGAACAGGCGACCAGGCCGGCCGTCAGGGGAACGATGGCCAGCAAAGCCAGGATGGTGGTGCGCGCAATGCTCATGATGTCTGCCTGTTATTCGTCGTTGCTTCAGTGTAAGGCAAGCGGGGCGGCAAGCGCACACTGCTGGACGTGCGGCAAACTCATGGCTGCAGCAGCCATTTGCGGGCCGTGGCGATCACCGCGTCGGACAGAGTGCGCGTGAGTGGCGTCTGGATATCCCAGGCATGCCAGGTCAACGGCACGTCGAGCGCCTGGCCGGCCGCCACGTCGACCAGCCGGCCGGCGGCCAGCGCCATTTCCGCCTGCAGCAGCGGCACCATGCCGTAGGCGTAGCCCATTTCGATCAGGCGCACGAAGTCGCGCGCCGAGCCCAGCACATGGTGCGGATAGTGGCCCGTATAGCCGAGCCGGTGCTCCAGGTAGCGCTCGTGCAGCGCGTCCTTGCTGCCGAAGGTGATGGCGGGTGCCTGGCTGACGGCCTGGGCGGTAAATCCGTCGGCGAACCAGCGTTCGGCAAACGCGGGCGCGGCCACGCACAGATAGCGCATGCCGCCCAGCGGGGTGGCGGTGGTGCCCGCCACCAGGTCGGTGGCGCTGGTAACGCAGGCAAACACGCGCCCCTCGCGCAGCTGGCTCAGGGTGTGGTCCTGGTCATCGAGGCGAATATCGAGCAGGCATGATGGCGGCGTCAACAGCGGCCCCAGCGCTTCCGGTATCCAGGTGGCGGCGCTGTCGGCGTTGACGGCGATCGCCAGCTCGGGCAGGCGCGTGCTGGGGCCGGGCTGTGTATCGAGCGCCGCTTCGAGCAGCTTGACCTGGCGGTAGTGGGCGATCAGGCGCTGGCCCGCTTCGGTCGGCAGCGGCGGGTGGCTGCGGATGACCAGCAAAGTGCCTTCCAGGTTTTCCAGGGTGCGGATGCGCTGCGACACGGCCGGCTGGCTGATAGCCAGCGACTGCGCCGCCTTTTCAAAGCTGCCCAAGCCGATCACGGCGTCGAGCGCCGCCAGCCCCCGGTAATCGACTACGCGCATAAGCATCTCTTATATAAGGTTAGAATCATTGATTATACTTATATTTACTTTTTCTTTACACTACTGCCTTAGGGTAACAACTTCCTCCGCGCGCAGCACTGCCGGCACAGCCGGCAACGCTGACATTCGCGCCCACCGTCCTTCTACCTTTTACAGCCTCGCCGAGCGTCTTGCCGGCCTGGCGTGGGCGGCTGCGCGCCAGGGGAAAGCATCGATAAAGGAATCATCATGGATAGCGCAATCTTTTTGAAAGGCATGGGCCTGGGCGCCAGCCTGATCGTGGCCATCGGCACGCAAAACGCCTTCTTGCTGAAACAGGGCTTGAAACGCCACTATGTGCTGACCTGCATTTTGGTCTGCCTGGTGTGCGACGCCTTGCTGATCTCGGCCGGCGTGGCCGGCATGGGCACGGTCATCGCCAACAACCCCAGCTTCTTGCTGTGGGCCAAGGCTGGCGGCGCCACCTTTTTGATCGCCTACGGACTGCGGGCGGCGAAATCGGCCTGGCGTCCCGCCGCCTTGACGGCCTCGACCGCCAAAGCGCCCGAGGGCTACTGGGCCGTGATCGGCGCGGCGCTGGCGTTCAGCCTGCTGAACCCGCACGCCTTTCTCGACACCGTGATCCTGCTCGGTTCGATCGGCGGCCAGCACGAAGGCAGCGGCCGCGTGTATTTTGCCGGCGGCGCCATCATGGCCTCGGCCCTGTGGTTCTTCGTGCTCGGTTTCGGCGCGCGCTACCTGGCGCCCGTGTTCGCCAAGCCGGTGGCCTGGCGCGTACTCGACGGCATCATCGCGCTGGTGATGTGGGCGATTGCGGCCTCGCTGTTCCTGTAAGACCTGGATACTCGCCCCGGCTTATTATTGCCGGGGCGGGTCTTCGGAGCGGGCATTGCCCTGCCGCCGCAGGCGTTCGCCATGCTGGCGGGGCGGATGGCCGAACAGCCGTTTGTATTCACGGCTGAATTGCGATGAGCTGTCATAGCCGACCGCAAAACCAAGTGCCGCGACATCCTCGGCGGCGCACATCAAACGGCTGCGTGCGACCTGCAAACGTATCTGCTTCTGGTAGGCGATCGGCGTCAGGGACGTAATCGCGCGGAAATGCCGATGAAACGAAGTGACGCTCATGCCCACGGCCTTGGCCAGCTCCGCCACTCTGATCGGATCGGCATAGCTACTGCGCAGGCGGCCGATGGCGATACCGATCTGTGTCATCCGGCTATTGGCGATGCCCAGTTGGCGCACCATCGCGCCCTGCGGCCCATTGATCAGGCGCCACAACACTTCACGTTCGACCGCAGCGGCCAGGACCGGAATGTCCGCCGGCTGTTCCAGCATCCCGAGTAGCCGCACCACCGCGTCGATCAGGGCGTGCGCCGTATTGCTGACGGCCAGGCCTGCCAGCGCAGGATCGTGCGGCAAGCCCATCTGTGCCTCGAGCAGCAAGCTTGAAATCTTTTCCGCACTGAGCGACAGGCTGACACTGAGGAAAGGGCGTTCCGGACTGGCCTGCAGCACCTGCACCGCCAGGGGCAGATCCACCGGGATCACCAGATATTGTCCCGCGCCGCAATCGAGCGGCGTCTCGCCCAGGCTGATCCGCTGCACGCCCTGCGCCACGATGGTCAGGGCCGGCTCGCACACATGCAGGAACGGCTGTGTCGGCTGGGAGATCGCCATGAGCGTGACACCCGGTAGCGCGCGCAACGCAGCATGCTCCGGCGTGCCATGCCTGGCGATCAATTCTTTCAGCTTGAGCAAGGTTTCCGTAGTCATGTCATGTCGTGGGGTGGGGCATCGCGCCGGAAGGTTGATCGTGTACCTGCATGTTAGCACCGTAATTGGCAGGATTGTGCAGTAAAAAAGTAGCTTCGTCTTATCCGATATGGCCGCTGCCATGATGCAATGGCGTACCTGTCCATGGCGCTCCTGCCTATGGCAGGCACAGCCATCAAAAGGATAGACACATGACCGACTCGAACACCCGCATTGTCAACAATCGCTACCTGCACGGCGCGCTATGGCTTGCCCAGGCGCTTGTCGCCGTCTCTTTCTGCTGGGCAGGCGTCATGAAAGTGGCGACGCCGATAGCGCAACTGGCCCTCACCTGGCCATGGACGGGCGATTTGCCCGCAAGCGCCGTCAGGCTGCTGGGATGGGTAGACCTTGCCGGTGGACTCGGCGTGTGCTTGCCCGCTTTTCGGCGGTTCAAGCCTGGCTTGACCAGCCTCGCCGCTCTCGGTTGTCTCCTCCTGCAGTTTTGTGCGATGGTCTTCCATGCAGCGCGAGGGGAAATGGCGGTGCTGCCGGTCAACGCGGTATTTCTCGCTGTCTGCACCTTTATCGCTTGGGGCCGCTGGAAGCGATGATGGGGCGATGAACGGCGCGCCGTACGCGTGTCAACGGAAGCGGGACGCGATTTCTGCTAAGGTATGATTTTACTGACTGGTCCCGGCACTATCCGCTCCGGGGCTGCTTTTCGGACTTATCATGACATCAACCACGCCAGAAGCACTGCATATCGTCTGCCCCCATTGCGACGCCGTCAACCGCCTGCCGCCCGCGCGGCTGCGCGAACAGCCCACCTGCGGCAAATGCGGGAAGGACCTGTTCACCGGCGCGCCGGTGGATCTTTCAAGCGCACGCTTTTTGAAGCACATCGAGCGCACCGACATTCCCGTGCTGGTCGATTTCTGGGCGCCCTGGTGCGGCCCCTGCCGCACCATGACCCCGTTCTACGCCCAGGCCGCGCAAACCCTGGAGCCGGCGTTTCGCGTGGTAAAGGTCAATACCGAAGCGTCGCAGGACATCGCCACCCGCTTCGCCATCCGCAGCATCCCCACCCTGGCGCTGTTCCAGAACGGGATGGAAGTGGCGCGGCAGCCGGGCGCGGTCGATGCCAGCACCATTGTCAGCTGGGCCAGGAGCAAGGCGAGGTAGCCGATACGGGGTGGGCTACTGCAGCAACAGTTCGACGCCGTCTTCCTGTTCCGGCCCGCCAGGGCCGTGTATCCTGATGATCTCCACCAGCCAGTCGAACACCGTCTCGCCCTGATGCTGTTGCGCCAGCGCCAGCTCTGCCTGGACACGTTCGTCATTGGCCGGATGACAGGTCGTGAGCCGCCGCCGCAGGACCCGTTGCGTCTCGGCATATCCAAGGCGGCTTCTGGACAACAGATGGTTTTTCCAGATCAGTAAAAAGCCGTCTTCAGGCGTGCCGAAGCCGCCACGCAAGACATCGTGGAAGGAATCGAGATTACTTCCCCAGCAAGCACCGCCAAGCGCCTGCTCTTGAAAATGTCTGAAAAATTCATCAAGTGTGGAAAAATGCTCTCCATCAATATAAATGGCAGGTTTCATGCGTGTTCATTTCCTGGACATGCAGCGTGTCGTATATTGGCCGTATCCGGGCCTGGCCTGCATCACTGCGAGGTACATAGGTTACGCGCGCTCGCTGCTGCGCGCGGACCAGCCATTACTGACCAACCGGCGCCAGCGACCAGACATACTCGACTTCTTCGTCAACGCCCGAGCAGGTCAGCAGCAGCTCTGCGGGTTCCTGCGACAAGCTGGCAATTTCATCCTGGAACGCCATCACGGCCCGTATCATCTGGCCATGAAACTGCTTGTTGACGCGCAGGTCGACGATCTCCTGCCGGGCGATATTGACCAGGGCGAAGTCGCCCAAGGTCAGGCTCCTGCCACCATTGGCCGGCCACTGGCTGGCTTCCTTGAGGTCGCCGTCGGCCAGCGCTTCCAGGAAATACTCGAGGCTGACCGTGTTCGACTCCTGCACCGCGCGTTGCGAGCTGGCTTTCGTATCGATGCAGACCGAGACGGCGCGCGCTGCATGGTCATGGTAAAACGCAAACGTGTACACCGGGATATTGCGGGACTTGATTTCATCGATCGCCGCGCGCAGTATCGCGTGGAAAAATTCGGCCGCTGTTGACATGGGTGAAAAACTTTCTGGCATGAAGTAAAGGCTGGCAGTATAGCCCAGGCGACGCGGGCTGGCGCGGTGCGCCGCAAGGCAGGCCGATAGTGTAAAGTCCGCCTGTTTCCTTCAACGTCCGGGCACCTGCATGTTCGTCAAACTGTTATCCACCATCGTGCTGGCGGTGTTGTCCGCTGCGGCAAGCGCCTCCGCCACCGGCCTGGTCGACGCCGCCCGCAGCCAGGTCGGCGTCACGCTCTCTTACGATCCGCGCTACGAACGGCTGGCCTATCCGGGCGGCGACGTGCCGCTCGAGCGCGGCGTATGCACCGACGTGGTGGTGCGCGCCTACCGCAAGCTGGGGGCCGACTTGCAGGTATTGGTGCACCAGGACATGAAGCAGGCGTGGGATGTCTACCAGAAGAAGGGGCGTTGGCAGATGAAGGCGCCGGACCGCAATATCGACCATCGCCGCGTGCCGAACCTGGCGACGTTTTTCGGCCGCCATGGCAGCAGCCTGCCGGTCAGCAAGGAGGGCAGTCACTATAAAGCTGGCGATATCGTCACCTGGATGTTGCCGGGCAACCTTACCCATATCGGCATCGTCAGCGACAGGCAGGCCGGTGGGGTGCCGCTGGTGATCCACAATATCGGCGCCGGCACCAGAGAAGAAAATATCCTGTTTGCCTATCCCGTCACCGGCCACTATCGCTGGCAAGGAAAATAATCAGGGCAGCAGGTCCTGCAAGATGCCCAGCAGTATGCCCAGCGCCGCATCGATGTCCAGCGTGTCGATCGCGCCATAGCCCAGGTACAGTCCTTGCCGGCGTGGTGCGCCGTGATAAAACGGCGCGATCGACAGCAGCCCGACGTCGGCCCGGCGCGCGCGGCGCAGCAGTTGTGCGACATCGAGCGGCACATGCTCTTTTACAAGCGCGGCCACGTGAAAGCCGGCCGTGGCCGGCACCAGCGCAAACCACGGCGCCAGCGGACCGTCGAACCAGTGCCGCAGCCGTTCGCGCCGGCCCGCGTACACATCGTGGCAGCGGCGGATATGGCGCAGCAAGTGGCCGTCCTCGATAAAGCGGGCCAGCGCCAGTTGCACCAGGCTGGGCGTGTGCCAGTCGGTCAGGTGTTTGACGGTCTGCACGGCGCGCACCAGCGCTGTCGGCAGCACCACATAGCCCATGCGCAATTCCGGCAGCATGGTCTTGGAAAAACTGCCCACATGGGCCACCAGGCCGTGGCGGTCCATGCTTTGCAGCGCATCGGTGGGCCGGCCTTCGTAGCGGAAGGCGCTGTCGTAATCGTCTTCGATAATGATGGCGCCCAGTTCGCCCGCGCGCTGCAGCAGCGCCTGGCGGCGCGCCGTGCTCATCGGCATGCCGAGCGGGAACTGGTGGGTCGGCGTCGCATAGATCAGCCTGGCGCCATCCGGTATCTGGTCCACCAGCATGCCTTCCTGGTCCACCTCCACGCCCACCACGTGCGCGCCCATGGCCTCGAACAGCTGGCGCGCCATCGGGTAGCCCGGTTCTTCCACCACCACCGTCTCGCCCGGTTCCAGCAGTGTGTGAGCCAGCAGCGACAAGGCTTGCTGCGCGCCATTGGTGACGAGGATCTGTTCGGGCGTGCAGACGATGCCGCGGGTAAAAGCGGCGTGGCCGGCGATCGCCGTGCGCAGCGCAGGCAGCCCTGCCACCGGCCCATAGTTGCCGCGCTCGCCGCGTTCCTGGCGCAGCGCATGCTGCACGCAGCGCCGCCATTCGTCGTGTGGAAACAGGGCCGGCGTGGCGCGTCCGCCAATAAAAGTGTAGCGCGCAAATTCGCTGCGCGGACCCTGCACCAGCGGCCGGTCGATGGCCTCCCAGCGCGCCAGGCGAGCGCTGCTGGCCAGTGCGGCGCCGGCAGGGCGGGGCTGCGGTGCGGCTGGCGGCGCCTGCACGAAGCTGCCGACGCCGACCTTGCCGACCAGCAGCTGTTCATAGCCCAGCCTGTCATACACGTCCGAGACGGTCTTGCGTGACAGCCCCAGCTGGCTGGCCAGCAGGCGCGAAGGCGGCAGTTGCTGGCCGTGGGCCAGGCGCCCGCCGCGTATCGCCTCGCTCAACTGGCGGTATAACTGGCCGCCCAGGTCGCGCTTGCCTTCCAGGCTGATATGTAATTCCATGGTGATGGTCTGCTGTTTTCAGGGGAAATTGGCCTGCCGCGGCCAGTTGCCGCGCTTCTACAATGGTGCATCTCTACTTTATCAAGGAACGCCATCATGACACAGCAACGTATCGACTTCGCACAAGCTTCGCCCGACGCCAACAAGGCCATGTATGCACTCGAGGCGGCGATCGCCAAGCTGGGCGTTGAACATTCGCTGATGGAACTGATCCGCCTGCGCGCCTCGCAAATCAATGGCTGCGCCTTTTGCGTCGACATGCACACCAGCGATGCGCGCAAGGCCGGCGAAACCGAGCGCCGCCTGTACGCCGTGTCGGTCTGGCGCGAAACGCCATTCTTCACCGCGCGCGAACGGGCGGTACTGGCCTGGACCGAAGCGCTGACCCTGATCGCGCAGCAGCATCCGTCGGACGACGCTTATGCGGCGCTGGCGGCCGAACTGACGCCGGCCGAAATGGTCAACGTGACCCTGGCGATCGGCACCATCAATACCTGGAACCGCCTGGCCGTGGGTTTTGGCAAGATGCCGGCATAAGCTGAGCGTTCGTTCGCGTACAGACGCTGGCCGCGGCCGTGCTTAAGCTGATGGCACGACTTATCAGCCAGGAGCAGCCATGGAAGCAAATGTGGGCGACGTTACCGAAAAGACGTCCGAGCAGCAGGAAGCGGCACGCCGCGAATTTATCGCCGAACTGTGGCGCCGCTTCGAAGCCTTGCAGGAATGGGCGGTGGGACACTGGCCCGACCAGCAGCATCCTTTGAGCTCGGCCGACTTCGTCGAGTCGCGCAAGGAAATCCTCGGCCTGCGCTCGCCGGCCGGGCCCTTGAGCCAGCCCTCGCAACAGGGCGAAGCCGAGCCGGAGGATGGCGGGGCGCAGTATCGCGATGTGACACCGGCGCCCTGGCCTTGATGACAACGTGCAGGTCGCGTAGGTCGGATTAGCGCTACGCGCGTAATCCGACAACATTGTTAACACGGCCAACGGTGGTGTCGGATTACGGCCTTCAGCCTAATCCGACCTACGCATCCCCTGCGCCTGCTGTGGTCTAATTTGCTCGGACACCTCGATAGGTGGAAAATACACCACCTGAGGAGTTAGACATGACAACAAGAAAACGAAGAGTATTCGATGCCAGCCTGAAGCTGGAAGTAGTGCGCATGA